>Ga0153918_1000080_pt1 | contig 81464 bp, 74 predicted proteins | sample TSFL002MetaG_FD_104687 | JGI IMG/M metagenome (GOLD analysis project Ga0153918, IMG submission 104687) | Attine ant fungus gardens microbial communities from Florida, USA - TSFL002 MetaG | ecosystem: Host-associated > Fungi > Mycelium > Unclassified | place: USA: Florida, Paynes Creek Historic... | reverse complement strand
TACCCCGTAAGGTGCAATATTACTCCCGCAGGTGAATGCAACGTCAAGCGATGGGCGTTGCGCTCCATATTGTCTTACTTCCTTTTTTGAATTACTGCATAGCACAATTGATTCGTACGACGCCGACTTAATAGTCGGCTTTTTTTTGCCTCCTGTTCTTCAGCGTCTACCCTAAAAAGGGAGAGCGCCCAACCCTGGAGGGAAAGATGAGCATCCTGGCCACTCTTCAACGATTAAATTCCATTCCGATTGGTCCTGAACCAAACGATCCTGTACCGATGCCGGACCCCATCCCGCGTCCGCAACCGATGCCCGACCCGCCACCCGATGAAGAACCGATTAAAATGTCGCATCAAACCCCGAGATCTGCGAGGATACGCGCCATCTGACTGCAAAGATGACCGCGAGAGTATATTGTGACCGCATTTTCTACCCTGAATGTTCTGCCCGCTGCCCAACTCGATAACCTTAACGAGTTGGGTTACCTCACTATGACCCCTGTTCAGGCGGCTGCGCTGCCCGCCATTCTTGAAGGCCGTGATGTACGCGTACAGGCAAAAACGGGCAGTGGAAAAACGGCTGCATTTGGTCTTGGGCTGTTGCAGCATATAGATGTCGCACTTTTTAAGACCCAGTCTTTAGTGCTGTGCCCGACCCGCGAACTGGCGGATCAAGTCGCCGGTGAACTGCGTCGACTGGCGCGTTTTCTGCCGAACACCAAAATTCTGACGTTGTGCGGCGGACAACCGTTTGGTGCACAGCGCGATTCACTCCAGCACGCTCCGCACATTATTGTGGCAACCCCGGGGCGTTTACTGGATCACCTGCAAAAAGGCACTGTATCCCTTGATGCGCTGCAAACGCTGGTTATGGATGAAGCCGATCGAATGCTGGATATGGGCTTTAGCGACGCCATTGACGAAGTCATCCGCTTTGCACCTGTCGATCGTCAGACGCTGCTGTTTTCTGCGACCTGGCCTGAAGCCATTGCGGCAATCAGCGGCCGGGTACAGAAAAACCCATTAGCCATTGAGATTGATACCGTCGATGCGTTGCCTGCCATTGAGCAACAGTTCTTCGAAACCTCACAACAGGGCAAAATTACGCTGCTGCAAAAGCTGCTGAGCCAGCATAAACCTGCGTCCTGCGTGGTGTTCTGTAATACCAAAAAAGATTGTCAGTCCGTATGCGATGCGCTGAATGCTGCCGGGCAGAGCGCGTTATCACTGCATGGCGATCTTGAGCAGCGCGACCGCGATCAAACGCTGGTGCGATTTGCCAATGGCAGTGCGCGCGTGCTGGTGGCAACCGACGTTGCGGCACGTGGTCTGGATATCAAATCGCTGGAGCTGGTGGTTAACTTTGAGCTGGCCTGGGATCCCGAAGTGCATGTGCACCGTATCGGACGTACCGCCCGCGCCGGGAACAGCGGCCTGGCAATCAGTTTCTGCGCACCGGAAGAGGCGCAACGAGCCAATATTCTGTCTGAAATGTTGCAGTTGGAGCTGAACTGGGTCAGCGCGCCGGGTAATGTCAGCATTGTGCCACTGGATGCAGAAATGACGACGCTGTGTATTGATGGCGGCAAAAAAGCCAAAATGCGTCCGGGTGATGTGTTGGGTGCATTGACCGGAGATATTGGTCTTGACGGGGCGGATATTGGGAAGATTGCCGTGCATCCGGCACACGTTTATGTTGCTGTTCGCCAGTCAGTGGCGCAGAAAGCCTGGAAGCAGTTGCAGAACGGCAAAATTAAAGGCAAAGCCTGCCGGGTTCGCCTGCTTAAGTAAGCGGCAGGAAGGTAGCGTCCCGAAGCCAGTTCGGGACGCTAACGGATTACTTCACTTCAACGACGTTCAGACGCAGTTCATCAAGCTGGGCGTCATCTTCTTCCGGTTGCCAGCCAGTCGGCTGCATTGGGATCTCTTCACGATCAAACGCCAGATCGCCGCCGTTCACCACTTCTGAGTCGTGGTTAATCCCTTTAAAGTCAAACAGCTCTACGTCCGCCAGATGCGAAGGCACAACGTTCTGCATGGCACTGAACATGGTTTCGATACGGCCCGGATAACGTTTGTCCCAGTCACGCAGCATGTCGCCAATCACCTGACGTTGCAGGTTTGGCTGCGAACCACACAGGTTGCAAGGAATGATTGGGAAGCCTTTCGCCTGAGAGAAACGCTCGATGTCCTTCTCGCGGCAGTACGCGAGAGGGCGGATAACGATGTGTTTTCCGTCATCGCTCATCAGTTTTGGTGGCATCCCTTTCATTTTGCCGCCGTAGAACATGTTCAGGAACAGCGTTTGCAGGATGTCATCGCGGTGATGGCCCAGCGCAATTTTGGTTGCGCCCAGTTCGGTTGCCGTACGGTAAAGGATGCCGCGGCGCAGACGCGAGCACAGAGAGCAGGTGGTTTTGCCCTCAGGGATCTTCTCTTTCACGATACCGTAGGTATTTTCTTCGACGATTTTATACTCGACGCCCAGCTTCTCCAGATACTCAGGAAGAATATGCTCCGGGAAACCTGGCTGTTTCTGGTCGAGGTTTACCGCCACCAGTGAAAAATTCACCGGCGCGCTCTGCTGAAGGTTGCGCAGGATCTCCAGCATGGTGTAACTGTCTTTCCCCCCGGAGAGGCAGACCATGATGCGATCGCCTTCTTCAATCATGTTGAAGTCAGCAATTGCTTCGCCCACGTTACGGCGCAGACGCTTTTGTAATTTGTTCAGGTTGTATTGTTCTTTCTTGTTAATATCTTGATTTTGTTGCATTTATTACTACCTATGGAACCAAAAGGGGCATTTATTCAATTCTTTAATCTACGCATTGCAGACGTCATAAACCATTTGCGCGTTTTCATGCCCCATCTGGCTCACGATGAAAGAGGGGTTAGCGCCAGCGAATAAAAGCCAGCAGGCAAAAGTATGTCGCGTATGGTACGGATTCCGGCGACGAATTCCAGCACGTTTTACAGCGGCGTTTGATCTGGCATCGGTACTTGATAAAGCGTAGTCGGCTTTTAACGCGACTTGCGCAGTACAGGAGCAGAAACAGAAGGCACTTTTTGATACTCCTCCGCAGGACTGACTATGCCGCATTACCCTTCACGCTTGGGTGGTGCTGCGGGGGCGGCATACCAGTTTTCTTGCGCGACCATGATGTTCCCTTCAGGCTGCATGACAAAATTCGGCGACATGATCTGAACGTTGAATTCATTGAACACATCCTGAATGTTGCTGTACAACGCGTTGCGCGCGATGGCCAGGGACTGACCGGGCAACAGTCTCACCTGGAGCTCATAGGCTATGTACCAGTCCATCAGTTCCAGCTGGCGCACCAGTGGCGGGTGCGTCAGATCAACACAGCTTGCGCGTTTTGCTGCCAGCTCAAGCATGGCGTGAACCTGCCGCCACGGGGTGTCGTACCCAATGGTCACGCCGACGGTTAAGTTGATGCTGCCATCTTTATTATGCGCACTGAGGTTAACAATCTTGCCACTCACCACAACCGCATTGGGCACGGTCACCACGTAGTTTTCGCGCGTGATGATTTTGGTGGCGAGCATCCCGATTTCGCTGACTTCGCCTTCGTTATCTGCCACCCGAATGACATCTCCTTTTCGCAGTGCTCGTGAGTAGATAAGAACCAGGCCGCTCATGGCGTGATTCATTACGCCAGCCGAGCCGAGCGTTAACATCAGGCCAAAGAAGACGCTAATGCCTTTAAAGGCCAGTGAATTTGCGCCGGGCAGGAAAGGGTAAGCGGCGGAAAGGGCAAATAACCACACCATCACGGAGATAAGTTTACGGGTTGCCCCGACGGTCTCAGGGTGAAGCCCCGGAAACTGTAAACGACCAGCTTCAACCTGGCGGAGTACCATTTTGAGCAACTTTAGAATAAAGGCGGTGATGATGAAAATAATCAAAACAATCATCAGACCCGGTAATGCAGAGACGATGGACAGGGCTATCTGACGCACGACTCGCAGTGACCAGTCACCCAGCGACGTGGCCCAAACCCGTGTCCAGGGGAACAAACTTAATGCCCAGCTTAACCAGACGTAAAAAGCGACAATCCCCAGCAATATCATCAGTAAGCCATACAGACGCGCTTCAATTGCTCCTGTATAACGGCGCCAGCTTTTGGGGATCCAGCCCCGGTTTTCAGCAATCTGGCGGCGATAATATTGCCGTACCCAACGCCATGAGCGCCACGCGCCATAGACAACGAGCAGAAATAGAGCCAGACCTGCAACCGTCTTAACCGCAGAAAGGACAAGCCAGCCAGTATTGAATTGATCGCGAAGTGCAGTTCGCTGTGCTTCCAGGCGCACCAGCACGCGTTGTGCAGCCTGGTCCAGAGTCAGATCGTCTCCCTCATCCAGATCTGCCTGCGCCAGCAGCATCAAAGGTTTGCCATTCATCACGAACAGTCTTCCCGGCTGGTTATAGCGGATGACAGGGACGATTTCCAGGGGTTCGAGAAGATCCGCATGTTCGAAATGGCGCAGCGTGTTGCGGATGCGTAGCACGCGTTCTTCTGGCGTAGTGAGCCCGAATTTTGCCTGAAGCATAACAATGGGGTGATGGAAGATATAAACCGTGCGGGCTTGCTCCTGGTCAGTTGGCTCCTGACGTGGTTCTGCCGCAAAAGAACAGAAGGCGAAAAGCGATACCACACACGTCAGAAATGCGAGCACTCTCTTATTCATACCCACCACCCGATAACACGAAATTATCATTATTTTCAGGCAGCCAGCTAACCGGCAGGCATGAACTTTCTGAGCATAGACCAGTTGCCCGGTTGTGCAACATTCACCTTAAGCAAGGTGATGGCTGCCGGGATGTTCATCAACAATGATGCAGGAGGGTAAGAGTGGATTAATAGCTGTCTAAATGGTTCAGAAAGTCGCCAAGATGGCTAACGATACCGCCAATATCGAAAATCAACGCCATCCACATGAATGCAAGAAGGGCAAGTACAACCACGGAGATACGACTAAACAATGCGAATGTCCTTATTCATGCTGAAAGGTCGGGTTCAATATACTTTGACCTCTTTAAACTTACCTTTAACGACGCCGTCATAAAAGCGGCCTTTAGACACTACGCTCAGGAAATCCCGAAAAATGCGAGCGGGGACACGTTGATACTGGAAAGCAGAGCGATCATGAAACCGTATCTCGAGGGTAGCACTGTTTTCGTCGTAGGCAATCGATGAGATGCGTGATGATCTGACTGGATGGTGGTTCATGATGGGCTCTCCCTGACGGCGTAACGGGGAGAACTATCATCCACCATGACAGGTGCAGGGCGCAATACGTAAATTCAAATCAGTTAAGCAAAGGGTCAGATATCAGGCGCAGTAAGAAATGGTAATAAGGAGGGGTAAATTCAATTAAACAATTTGTGGCGATAAATTAAAAGCCCGCGCTTGCACGCGGGCCAGAAGAATTAGAACTGATAAACCAGACCTAACGCTACGATATCATCCGTGCCGATACCGTTATTTTTGTAGAATGCGTCATCTTCGTCCAGCAGGTTGATTTTATAATCAACATAGGTGGACATGTTTTTGTTGAAGTAATAGGTTGCGCCTACGTCAGCATATTTAACCAGATCTTTATCGCCTTCGCCGTTACCCAGGTCTTTCCCTTTGGATTGCAGGTAAGAAATGGCCGGGCGCAGACCGAAATCAAACTGGTATTGCGCAGTGACTTCGAAGTTCTGCGTTTTATTCGCAACCGCGTTTTCGTTATCACCGTAAGGAGTCATATTGCGGGTTTCGGAATACATGGTTGCCAGGTAGATATTGTTGGCATCATATTTCAGGCCAGCAGTCCAGGCATCAGCTTTATCGCCGCCCGCAGTGGTGTTGCGAACCTGGTCATTTGAACGGTCAGAAGAGGCGTAAGCTGCACCGGCGCTGATACCCATACCGAAATCATAGGAGGTGGAGATACCGAAACCGTCGCCGTTTTCGTGACGCGTATCGCGACCGTTGTTAGTTCCTTCCTGATTGTTGCTGGCGCTTTCATTTTTGCCCTGGTACTGCAAGGCAAAGTTCAGACCCTGCACCAGGCCGTAGAAGTCGGTATTACGGTAGGTTGCAACACCGTTTGCACGGCCAGTCATGAAGTTGTCCGCTTTGGTGTAAGAATCGCCACCGAACTCAGGCAGCATATCGGTCCAGCCTTCCACGTCGTACAGCACGCCGTAGTTACGGCCGTAGTCGAATGAACCGTAGTCGCCAACTTTGACACCCGCGAACGCCAGACGCGTCCAGGACTGGTTGTCAGAGCCTTCAGTATTGTTCGCCTGAACGTTGTATTCCCACTGTGCGTAGCCGGTCATCGTGTTGTTAATCTGGGTTTCACCCTTGAAGCCCAGACGCATGTAGGTTTGATCGCCATCAGCGCCTTTATCGTCAGAGAAGTAATGCAGACCATCTACTTTTCCGTACAGATCTAATTTGTTGCCATCTTTATTATAAATCTCTGCTGCATTCGCTGCGCCAGCCATTAACAGAGCCGGAATCATAAGAGCCAGTACTTTTCTTTGCATTGTGATATTCCTTTGCAGTTGTTTTTATTTAATTACTGATTGAACTTTCCTGACTGGAAAGATGTCCCATGCTAAATCACTCCGACATGAGAGTAATAAAATATAATTGTTACCGATTAAGTAAAATCTCAACAGAATGATGCTGTTGAAATGATGATAAGTTTCATGAATATATATCTACAAAACATACAGAATAAAAATTATTAATGTGGTGGGAAAGAGGGTAGGCTCTACGCCGTTATATGCCTTTAAGATATTTATTCATTATTCCGGTGAATCTTATTTAATTAAATAAAGAGTTTTCGGAAATAAACTGAATGCGCCCGATGCGAATGCATCGGGCATTTTTTTGCCCAGAATAAAAAAAGCCCGGACATGCCGGGCCTGAGTGATTATTCGTTGGTGGATTTTTCCGCTTTACCTGCCATTTGGGCCAGGAAGTCATAGCGCTTTTGCAGGTCGGCGGCCGCATCTTTCCAGAGCTGCTCAGCTACCTCAGGCTGCTGCGCATTCAGGCGACGGAAACGCTGTTCCTGCATTAATGTCTCGGCCAGCGCATCTGACGGTGGACGCGAATCCAGCGCCAGAGGCAATTTGCCTTCATCAGCACGACGCGGATCGAAGCGATACAGTGGCCAGAACCCGGTAGCGGTGAGCTGGCGCATCTGATCGTGGCTGAGAGCCAGATCGTAACCATGTTCTTCACAAGGGCTGTAGGCGATAATCAACGACGGGCCTGGATAGGCTTCCGCTTCCTGAATGGCTTTCACCGTCTGGTTAAGCTGAGCCCCCAGTGAAATCTGCGCGACATAGACGTGGCCATACATCATCATGCTGACGCCCAGATCTTTACGCGCTTTGCGTTTCCCGTGCTCACCAAACTTCGTGACCGCACCCAGCGGGGTAGCTTTTGAGGCCTGGCCACCGGTGTTGGAATAACACTGCGTATCCAGCACCAGAATATTGACGTTTTCGGTCAGGCTCAGCACATGATCCAGACCGCCGAAGCCAATATCATAAGCCCAGCCGTCACCACCAATCAGCCAGATAGATTTCTCAACCAGCGCATCGGCATCGGTTAGCAACTGCTCTGCACCGACCACGCCCTGGAGCGCAGTGCGCAGTGCCGCCACCTGCTCGCGGCGCACTTCTGGTGTTGCATCGGAGTGCAGGGCATCGTTCAGCTCCGCCGGGATCTTATCGGCAAACTGCTCCAGCAGGCGCATCACGCGGGTACGATGCTGATCGACCGTCAGACGGAAGCCCAGGCCGAACTCGGCGTTGTCTTCAAACAGGGAGTTCGCCCATGCCGGGCCGCGCCCGTTGGCATCGGTGGTGTACGGTGTTGATGGCAGGTTGCCCCCGTAAATAGATGAACAGCCGGTGGCATTGGCAATCAACATGCGGTCACCATACAACTGGGTCAGCAGCTTGATATACGGGGTTTCACCGCAGCCAGAGCAGGCACCGGAGTACTCAAACAGCGGGGTAATCAACTGCGACGTACGGATGTCGATACGTTCCAGTTTGCTGCGGTCGATTTCTGGCAGATCCAGGAAGAAGTCATAATTCACTTTCTCCTCTTCCACGTGCTCCAGACGCGACATCATATTGATGGCTTTAATTTCCGGGTTCTGACGATCTTTCGCCGGGCAAACTTCCACGCACAGGTTACAGCCGGTGCAATCTTCCGGTGCGACCTGGAGAACATATTTCTGTCCGCGCATATCGCGGGATTTTACATCCAGCGAGTGCAGGCTGGCCGGCGCATTTTCCATCGCTTCCGGTGACACCACTTTGGCGCGAATGGCAGAGTGCGGGCAGGCAGCAACACAGTGGTTACACTGCGTACACAGCTCTTCTTTCCAGATTGGGATCTCTTCGGCAATGTTGCGTTTTTCCCAGCGAGTGGTGCCCATCGGCCAGGTTCCGTCTGGCGGCAGCGCCGAAACAGGAAGGGCATCACCCAGGCCTGCCAGCATTGCAGCTGTCACGGTTTTAACAAAGTCAGGGGCAGCGTCAGAAACCACTGGCGGACGGTTCGGGCTGGCGGCGTTCACCTGCTGTAAAGGCACTTCGAATAAGGATTCGCGTGCCAGCGCCAGCGCCTGCCAGTTACGTTCAACCAGCTCCTGACCTTTGCTGCTGTAGCTTTTGGCAATCGCACCCTGCAACTCCGCCAGCGCGCTGTCGCCCGGCAGAATGTTGGTCAGGTGGAAGAAAGCCATCTGCATGACGGTGTTAATACGCGCAGCAAGCCCGCACTCACGCGCAATTTTGGCCGCATTGACCACAAAGAAGCGCGCTTTTTTCTGATTCAGAACCGCCTGCACTTCCTGCGGCAGGCGCGACCAGACTTCATCTGCGCTATACGGCGTATTGAGCAGGAAAATACCGCCAGGTTTCAGGCGTTCGGCCATCTGGTATTTATCGATAAACTGCAACTGATGGCAGCCGACAAAATCTGCCTGCGACACCAGGTATGCAGAACGGATCGGGTGCTCGCTGACGCGCAGGTGAGAAACGGTCAGCCCACCGGCTTTTTTCGAGTCATACACGAAATAACCCTGCGCATACCACGGCGTAGAGTTACCGATGATCTTGATGTTGTTCTTGGTTGCCGACACGCTACCGTCACTGCCTAATCCGTAGAACAGTGCTTCAAGCTTCGCTTTGGATGGCAGCGTGTTTTCCGGTAACACCAGAGAAAGATTGGTGACGTCATCATAAATGCCGACCGTAAAGCGCGGCTTTGGCTTCGCTTCAGCCAGTTCATTAAACACCGCGAACACACAGTCCGGGCCAAACTCTTTGGAGGAAAGACCGTACCGGCCGCCAATGACTCGCGGTAAGGTTTCGCGCTCACCGCTGTTGAAGGCTTCCGCCAGGGCGGTCATCACGTCCAGATACAACGGCTCGGCATGTGCGCCTGGCTCTTTGGTTCGGTCGAGCACGGCAACGCTACGGGCGCTTTCCGGCAGGGCAGAGAGCAGGTGTTTTGCCGAGAACGGGCGATAAAGGCGCACTTTCAGCACACCGACTTTTTCGCCACGGGTCAGAAGTTCATCCACCACCTCTTCACAGGTGCCAATTGCAGACCCCATCAGCACGATGACGCGTTCCGCCTGCGGGTGACCGTAGTATTCAAACGGCTTATATTCACGCCCGGTCGCGGTGGCGAAGTCGTTCATCGCTTGTTCAACGTGGTTGTAAACGGCGTTGTACCACGGGTTTGTCGCTTCACGTGACTGGAAGTAGGTGTCCGGGTTGGCAGACGTGCCGCGAATAACCGGATGTTCCGGATTAAGGGCGCGGGCGCGATGGGCATCGATCTCTGCCTGCGGCAGCAGGTTCAGGATAGTGTCATCCGCCAGGGGAACAATTTTGTTGATTTCATGCGAGGTGCGGAAACCATCAAAGAAATGAATAAACGGTACGCGGCTCTTGAGGGTGGCGATATGGGAAATCAGCGCGAAGTCCTGGGCTTCCTGAACGCTGCTGGCACAGAGCATGGCACAGCCGGTCTGGCGTACGGCCATGACGTCAGAGTGATCGCCAAAAATCGAGAGCGCGTGGGTGGCAACGGTGCGCGCCGCCACGTGCAATACAAAGGGGGTGAGTTGTCCTGCCAGCTTGTACAGCGTCGGGATCATCAATAGCAATCCCTGGGAGGAGGTGAATGACGTGGAAAGGGCACCGGTCTGAAGTGCACCATGCACGGCAGCAATGGCCCCGGCTTCTGACTGCATTTCGACTACTCTGGGAACATCGCCCCAGACGTTTTTTAACCCATTTCCCGCCCAGGCATCTGCCTGCTCAGCCATGGTTGAACTTGGCGTAATTGGGTAGATGGCGATAACTTCGCTGGTACGGAACGCGACTGACGCGACAGCACCATTACCGTCAATAGTTTGCATAAGACGACACCCTTACATTGCGCAAAAAAGGGGACCCGTGAAACCGCTACGGATCCTGATAATTATTCCCTTATTTTAGCAAAGGTCGGATTTTTCGATTTTCGCTTTTGTGTCCTCGGTATTCTCTGCATCAATGAGTAGATCAACTTTTTGGCAAAAAAAACGTGAGCATTTGTTTCCTGAGTGCATAAATACGCATTCTGGCTCTCGACGCAGCGCGGTGGGATGCCTATTATGCTTAGGTTTCGTTACTGTTGATGGGGAAAAAAGTATGCGTTCAGCGTTATGGGTGGGGTGTGCCGCATTATTGTTGTCGGCCTGTAGCAGTGAACCTGTGCAGCAAGCAACTGCCGCACACGTTACGCCGGGGATGAAAGCGGCAATGACCAGCTCAGGTCAGGCCAATTGTGCGATGATTGGCGGCTCGCTATCCGTTGCCCGTCAGCTTGACGGCTCCGCGATTGGGATGTGCGCACTGCCAAACGGCAAACGTTGCAGTGAACAATCGCTTGCCGTAGGAACCTGCGGAAACTACTGATTACTCTGCCCGTTTAAAGGTCAGCGTTTTCTCCGCGGTTGCCAGCGTTAACTGGTCTTCAGTCAAGTCGACCTGCGCCCCTTTGCGCAGCATATTGCCGATCGCCTGATCCAGCTCGTTAAGCTGCGGCTCTGTACATAATTTGCGGGTCATGGCCAGCGTCTTAACCTTAAGCTCGCCTTCGGACAATTTCCCCTCGCCGCTAAAGCGATTACACATCACGCCGGAAACGGTAATGTTTTTGATCAGACTAATATCTGACTGCGCACCACTGAAGCTAATTTCAGGCCGCGTTGCGGTGGTAGCCACGGCTTTACCGTCCACATTTTCCAGAATGAAGCGATGGTTCTGGAGTTGATCTGCCTGAACGGATGCTTTACCGGGATTAACGCAGCCGGCGAGCACCAGGCTGAACAAACTTAACGCAACGAGCTTTTTCATATTTCTTCTCAAACTATAAATTCCGTGAATCAATTACAGTGTAACGATACTCCTGCGTGAGTTAATGGGGTTTATCTGAAAGTGCGAGAAGACACCGGGCCGCCTGATGCAGCCCGGTTTGTCGGTTAGTGAGATTTAAACCCAGCGGCAGCCATCAGCAGGCGAAAGACCATACTCACACCCGCCAGAGCCAGGACGCTGCCACCCCAGATGAGGGCCAGCCACATCAGGCGTTTCCAGACCGGTTGTTGCATCAGTGATAACCCTCCCCATGCTGTACTTTTCCGCGAAAGACGTAGTAGCTCCAGAATGTGTAGACCAAAATAACCGGAATAATCAGCAGCGCCCCCACCAGCATGAAGCCCTGGCTTTGCGCCGGCGCTGCGGCTTGCCACAGGGTAATTGACGGCGGAATGATGTGTGGCCAGATGCTGATCCCAAGCCCGCTAAAGCCGAGGAAAATCAGCCCCAGCGTCAGAACAAACGGCAGATTATGGCTTTGCGGGTTATTCAGGCTGCGCCACTGGAACAGACTAAACACCACGACCAGCACCGGTACAGGCAACAGGAAGAACAGGTTCGGCAGCGTAAACCAGCGCGCGGCAATGGCGGAGTGCGTCAGTGGAGTCCAGGCACTTATTACGGCGATAATCACCAGCAGCACCAGCAGCAGGCGCTTTGACACCTGGCGCATCCGCTGCTGAAGTGCATTCTCACTTTTCATCACCAGCCACGTGGAACCGAGCAGAGCATACGCCACCACCAGACCCACGCCGCAGAACAGATTAAACGCCGTAAACCAGTCGAATGGCCCGCCCGTGTAAGTGCGCCCGGTCACCGTAAATCCATTGATCACCGCACCCACCGTCACGCCCTGGGTGAAGGTGGCCAAAATCGACCCACCAATAAAGGCTTTATCCCAGAAAGGACGGTGCGCTGGCGTGGCCTTAAAACGAAACTCAAAGGCAACGCCGCGGAATATAAGACCGATCAGCATTAATGTCAGCGGAATGGTCAGGGCATCAATAATCACCGCATAGGCCAGCGGGAAAGCGCCAAACAACGCTGCACCGCCGAGCACCAGCCAGGTTTCGTTGCCATCCCAGACCGGCGCAACGCTGTTGACCATCACATCACGATCGTCGGGGTTTTGCGTTGCCGGGAACAGAATGCCAATCCCCAGATCAAAGCCGTCCATCACGATATACATCAGCGTGGCAAAGACGATGATGACAAACCAGATAACGGAAAGATCGATACCCATTATGGTTTCTCCTTCAGTTCAGTAACGGCAGAAAGCGGGCGCGCAGGGCGGCCATCGGATTCTGTGGCAAAGGTTTCATGTGCCTGAGGACCTTTCTTAATCAGCCGCACCATATAGCTGTATCCCACGCCAAAGACGGAGGTGTAGACCACAAAGAACGCCAGCAAACTGACGCTCATATGCAAATCGCCGTGCGCCGATACGGCATCTTTTGTGCGCTGTAACCCGTACACCACCCACGGCTGGCGACCCACTTCAGTGGTCACCCAGCCCGCCAGAATGGCAATCAGCCCGGATGGCCCCATCAGCAGGGCAAACCACAGGAAAGGGCGTGAGGAATAAACGCGTTTCTTGTAACGCAGCCAGACGGCCACCACCCCGAGCAGCAGCATCAACATGCCCAGCCCGGCCATAATGCGGAACGACCAGAACACGATGGTGGAGTTTGGGCGATCTTCTTTCGGGAACTCTTTCAGCGCCGGAACTTGTTTATCCAGGCTGTGCGTGAGGATAAGGCTGCCCAGGGCTGGGATCTCAAGCCCAAAGCGTGTGCGCTCCTGCTCCATATCCGGCAGGCCAAACAGCAACAACGGTGTTGGTTCACCAGGCGGATTTTCCCAGTGACCTTCAATGGCGGCGATTTTCGCTGGCTGATGTTTAAGGGTATTCAGACCGTGCATATCACCAATCATCGCCTGAATGGGGGCAACAATCAGGGTCATCCACAGCGCCATCGAGAACATGGCGCGGATAGCGGGCGTGTTGTTGCCGCGCAATAAATGCCAGGCCGCAGACGCGCCGACAAAGAGCGCGCTGCTCAGGAATGCCGCTATCGACATGTGCAGCAGGCGATACGGGAAGGAGGGGTTAAACACCACGGCAAACCAGTCGACGGGCACAACCTGGCCGTTGACGATTTCATAACCCTGCGGGGTTTGCATCCAGCTGTTCGAGGCCAGGATCCAGAAGGTTGAGATGATCGTGCCGAGCGCCACCATACAGGTTGAAAAGAAGTGCAATCCCGGCCCGACTTTGTTCCAGCCGAACAGCATTACCCCGAGGAAACCCGCTTCCAGGAAGAAGGCAGTCAATACTTCGTAGGTGAGCAGGGGGCCGGTAATACTCCCGGCGAACTGGGAGAACCCGCTCCAGTTGGTACCGAACTGGTAGGCCATCACCAGGCCTGAAACCACGCCCATGCCAAAGTTAACGGCAAAGATTTTTGACCAGAAATGGTAAAGCGAACGCCAGACCGGGTTTTTCGTTTTCAGCCATAACCCTTCCAGCACGGCGAGGTAGCTCGCCAGGCCGATGGTGATCGCCGGGAAAATAATGTGAAAGGATACGGTAAATGCGAATTGTATCCTCGCAAGATGAAAAGCATCTAAACCAAACATGCACAGCCTCAATGTCAAACGGTGTGCTGTTATGGTATGGGGTCGCGAAGCGCAGTATCAGACGCAGAAAAATGAAATTTATGTATAACAGTTTGCTAAAGGCATGTTTTTTCGGCATCTGATATAGCTGGTTTTGCCTGGAAGCATCAACGGAGAAGACATAATTCGATGGATTATAAAAAGATTATTCTTATGCATTTTATTTATTAATTCGCTTGCTTTATGGTCATCGCCGTGCGTTAATGTCCCTCTGGTTTTGATTTCAAATAAATATCTGACGTAGTTTTATAAAGCAGTTCTCATCACGTTGTGCCTCTCCGCAGCCTCTCTTGGGTCTTTTTCTACACTCCGATAAGTTTTGTTTCATACCACTATCGCCTGAATGGCCCATTAGCAATTTACGTTTTTTACGTTTACAGGAGAATCTTATGACTTCTTATATCCATTTCCGCTGCCCATGCTGTCATGGCTCGCAGTACCGCACTTCAGTTTTTGATGTGTCAGAAAAAAATCCACACGGTGCGAAATGCATTTTCTGCAAATCGTCGATGATTACGCTCGATCATTTAGCCGCTGCCCGCTTTGCCCAAAGCGCAGTGACTGAGTTCCGCAAGTAATCACACCGTTAAACCATAACAGTTAGCAAAATCTTCTCTTTTTCTTCTTCTGATATACACTGTTGATCAGCAAGGAGAATCTGATGAAAAAATACCAGCGTCTGGCGCAACAAATTATATCGCAAATTGAGCTTGGCGCATGGCTGCCAGGCGATAAGCTGCCTTCCCTGCGTGAGCAGGTTGCGAGCAGCGGCATGAGTTTCATGACCGTTGGCCATGCCTATCAGATGCTGGAAAGCCAGGGAAGGATTGTCGCAAGACCGCAGTCGGGCTATTACGTTGCCTCGCGCCCGACCACACAACAGCCTTTGCCGCCCGCCCAGGTGATGCGCGATGAAGTGGTGGATATCAACACCTATATCTTCGACGTGTTGCAGGCCAGCCGCGATCCTTCTGTGGTGCCTTTTGCTTCGGCGTTTCCTGATCCCCGGCTCTTCCCGCTTCAGCAGCTCAACCGCTCACTTGCTAACGTCAGTAAAACAGCCACCGCCATGAGCGTGATTGAAAACCTGCCGCCGGGTAACGTCGATTTACGTCATGCCATTGCCCGCCGTTACGCTCAGCAGGGGATGAATATCTCGCCGGAAGAAATTGTCATCACCGCCGGGGCGCTTGAGGCGCTCAACCTCAGTTTGCAGGCGGTGACCGAGCCAGGCGACTGGGTGATAGTCGAAAACCCCTGTTTTTACGGCGCACTTCAGGCGCTCGAACGCCTGAAATTAAAAGCGCTGTCGATTGCCACTGACGTCCGCGACGGGATCGATCTGAACGCGCTTGAACATGCGCTGAATGAATATCCGGTCAAAGCCTGCTGGCTGATGACCAACAGCCAGAACCCGCTTGGATTTACGCTAAGCGCCGAGAAAAAAGCGCATTTGGTGGCGCTGTTGACTCGTTACAACGTCACTCTGATTGAAGATGATGTTTACAGCGAGCTCTATTTTGGCCGTGAAAAACCGCTTCCGGCCAAAGCGTGGGACACCCAGGACATGACGCTGCACTGCTCGTCATTTTCAAAATGTCTGGTGGCTGGCTTTCGTATCGGCTGGGTGGCCGCTGGGAAACATGCCCGACGCATTCAGCAGTTACAGCTGATGAGCACGCTATCCACCAGTTCGCCCATGCAGCTGGCGCTGGTGGATTATCTGGCGACAAAACGCTATGACGCGCATCTTCGCCGCCTGCGGCGCACGCTGGCCGAACGTAAGCAGTTGGCGTGGCAGTCGCTTTTGCGCCATATGCCTGCGGGGGTGAAAATTCATCATAACGACAGCGGCTACTTCTTGTGGCTGGAACTGCCCGCACCGCTGGATGCCGGGTTGCTGAGCGAAAAAGCGCTGGAGCACCACATCAGCATCGCGCCGGGCAAAATGTTTTCAACCTCTGACGCCTGGACACCGTTCTTCCGTTTTAATACCTCCTGGGCGTGGGGCGAGCGAGAGGAGCAGGCTGTCAGTCAGTTAGGGAAATTAATAAGCACGATGATGGAATAATAATTATCGCCAGATTTCCGTGGCGTAATGTCCCTTCAAAAATAAACAATCCTTATCTCAGATAAAGCACTGCGAATATCCCGCGGTGCTTTTTCTTTTGCATCATAGGAAATCTGCATACCGCCTCTCAGCGCTAACCCCTTGTCTATAATCCAGTTAACGGGGAATGCGCCCTCGGTCACAACCTGATGAAATTTCCTTAAGCCGCAGGGTGCGGCCCATTTGCGCGGTCTACGTTTAATTAGGGAGATATTTTTACGGCACGGCTGCCGCCAAATTTCATTGCGACAGGAGTAAATCTAATGAGCAAAAAATTTGCCCGCAGCAGCCTGTGCGCGCTCGGTATGACTATCATGACAGCGCAAGCCGCTGAGCCACCAAAGGCGATTGGCGAAGGGGAAGGTCGACTGGATATTATTGCCTGGCCGGGGTATATCGAGCGCGGTCAGACCGATAAAAACTATGACTGGGTAACGCAATTCGAAAAAGACACCGGATGCGCGGTGAATGTCAAAACCGCCGCCACTTCCGATGAAATGGTCAGCCTGATGGCGAAAGGCGGTTATGACCTGGTAACCGCCTCTGGTGATGCATCGCTGCGCTTGATTGCGGGTAAACGCGTTCAGCCGATTAATCCTGATTTGATCCCCAACTGGAAAACCATCGATCCGCGCATCGTTAAAGGGGCGTGGTTTAACGTAGGCGGTAAGGTTTACGGCACGCCGTATCAGTGGGGGCCGAACCTGCTGATGTACAACACCAAAACCTTCCCGACGCCGCCTGACAGCTGGAAAGTGGTCTTTGTGAAACAAGACCTGCCGGACGGCAAAACTAACCAGGGCCGCGTTCAGGCCTATGACGGTCCGATTTACATTGCTGATGCGGCGCTGTTTGTGAAAGCCACCCAGCCGGCATTGGGGATCACCGACCCGTATCAGTTGACGGAAAAACAGTATGCTGCGGTCCTGAAAGTGTTGCGCGAACAACATGCGCTTATCCACCGCTACTGGCATGACACCACCGTTCAGATGAGCGACTTCAAAAACGAAGGCGTAGTGGCCTCCAGTGCCTGGCCATACCAGGCGAACGCCCTCAAAGCAGATAACCAGCCTATCGCCACCGTCTTCCCGAAAGAGGGTGTGACCGGATGGGCAGACACCACCATGCTTCATGCGGAAGCTAAACACCCGATGTGCGCCTACAAATGGATGAACTGGTCACTGACGCCAAAATTGCAGGGGGATCTGGCGGCATGGTTTGGCTCGTTACCGGTTGTTGCTGAAGGCTGTAAGGCCAGCACGCTGCTGGGCGACAAAGGCTGCGAAACCAACGGCTATAACTACTTCGACAAAATTATGTTCTGGAAAACGCCGATTGCAGAAGGGGGCAAATATGTTTCGTACAGCCGCTGGACGCAGGATTACATCGCCATCATGGGCGGCCGTTAATCGCCCGGGAGCAGAACATGACGTACGCAGTAGAGTTCAATGATGTTTCCCGTCTGTACGGTGACGTACGGGCGGTGGATGGTGTCACCATTGGTATCCGTGACGGGGAGTTTTTCTCCATGCTGGGGCCTTCGGGCTCCGGCAAAACCACCTGCCTGCGTCTGATCGCGGGGTTTGAGCAGTTAAGCGGTGGCGCGATAAAAATCTTCGGTAAAGAGGCCAGCGAACTGCCCCCGTGGGAGCGAGATGTGAACACGGTGTTCCAGGATTATGCGTTGTTCCCGCATATGTCTATTCTCGACAACGTCGCCTACGGCCTGATGGTCAAAGGTGTCGATAAGAAAAAACGTCATTCTCAGGCGCGTGAAGCGCTGGACAAAGTCGGGTTGAGTTTTGCCGTCGCCCGTAAACCTTCGCAACTGTCCGGCGGGCAGCGTCAACGCGTGGCGATTGCGCGCGCGCTGGTCAATGAGCCGCGTGTACTGCTGCTGGATGAACCCTTAGGCGCGCTCGATCTTAAATTGCGCGAACAGATGCAGTTTGAGCTCAAAAAACTCCAGCAAGAGTTGGGCATTACCTTTATTTTCGTCACCCACGATCAGGGCGAAGCCCTGTCGATGTCTGACCGTGTGGCGGTCTTCAATAACGGCCGTATCGAGCAGGTCGATACCCCGCGTGAGCTGTACATGCGCCCACGTACGCCATTCGTGGCGAGTTTTGTCGGCACCTCAAATGTATTTGATGCCGGGATCGCGCACCGCGTTTGCGGCATGGAAGGCATGTATTCGCTGCGCCCGGAACATATTCGCCTGAATGAAAGCGGCGAAGTGCAGGTGCAGGGGGTGGTGCAGGCGGTGCAGTATCAGGGGGCGGCAACACGTTTTGAACTCAAACTGGCCGACGGTGAGAAACTGCTGGTGAGTCAGGCAAATCTTAGTGGTGCAACGGTGCCTGCGGGCGTGGAGCCGGGGCAGCAGGTACTGGCGTCGTGGTCACGCGAGGCTATGGTTCTGCTGCATGAGGAGAGGTGAAATGGATATGAGCGTTTCACACACTCCGTCACACCACGGCAGGTTAAGTCGCATTACCGCGCTGTTCTGGCGCAAACCGTCGCTCGGGCTGTTCCTGCTGCTGATTGCGCCGTTAATGTGGTTTGGTATCGTCTATCTGGGATCGCTCCTGACGTTGCTGTGGCAGGGGTTTTATACCTTTGACGACTTCACCATGTCTGTCACGCCGGATCTCACTTTTGCGAACATCCAGGCACTTTTCAACCCGGCCAATTACGACATCATTGTGCGGACGCTGGTCATGGCGATCGCGGTCACCCTTGCCAGCGCCGTGCTGGCGTTCCCGATGGCCTGGTATATGGCCCGTTACACCAGCGGTAAGTGGAAGGCGTTTTTCTATATCGCCGTGATGCTGCCGATGTGGGCGAGCTACATCGTGAAGGCCTACGCGTGGACGCTGTTGCTGGCGAAAGACGGGGTGGCGCAGTGGTTTCTCAGCCATATGGGGCTGGAGCCGATTTTAACTTCGATCCTCACGCTGCCTGCAATTGGCGGAAATACGCTTTCGACCTCCGGGCTTGGGCGTTTTCTGGTGTTCGTCTACATCTGGCTGCCGTTTATGATCCTGCCGGTGCAGGCGGCGCTGGAACGGTTACCTGCTTCTTTATTGCAGGCGTCTGCCGATCTGGGGGCCCGGCCGCGCCAGACCTTCCGCTATGTGGTGTTGCCGCTGGCGATCCCTGGCATCGCCGCAGGGTCGATTTTCACCTTCTCACTGACGCTGGGTGACTTTATCGTGCCGCAGCTGGTGGGGCCTCCGGGCTACTTTATTGGCAATATGGTCTATTCCCAGCAAGGGGCGATCGGCAATATGCCAATGGCCGCCGCGTTCACGCTGGTTCCTATTGTGCTTATTTCACTCTATCTGGCGTTCGTGAAACGTCTGGGAGCGTTCGATGCACTCTGAACGCGCACCATTGTTCCTGAAAGTGGCAGCCTGGGGCGGGGTTATTTTCCTGCACTTCCCGCTGCTGATTATCGCGACCTATGCGTTTAATACCGAAGATGCTGCGTTTAGCTTTCCCCCGAAGGGGCTAACGCTGAAGTGGTTTAGCATCGCGGCCGCGCGTGGGGATATCATCGATTCAGTGACGTTGTCACTTCAGATCGCGGCGTTATCGACGGGTATCGCGCTGATACTTGGCACGCTTGCTGCTGCGGCGTTATGGCGCAGTGAGTTTTTTGGCAAGAATGCCATCTCGCTGTTACTGCTGCTGCCAATAGCGCTGCCGGGGATCATTACCGGCCTGGCGCTGCTGACCGCATTTAAAACCATCAATCTTGAACCGGGCTTTTTCACCATTGTTGTCGGGCACGCCACTTTCTGTGTGGTGGTGGTCTTTAATAACGTGATTGCCCGTTTCCGTCGTACCTCCTGGAGCCTGGTGGAAGCGTCGATGGACTTAGGAGCAGATGGCTGGCAAACCTTCCGATATGTGGTGCTGCCCAATCTTGGGTCGGCGCTGCTGGCGGGGGGCATGTTGGCGTTTGCGCTGTCGTTTGACGAAATCATCGTCACGACTTTTACGGCGGGACACGAGCGCACGTTACCGCTGTGGTTGTTGAACCAGCTCGGGCGTCCGCGTGACGTACCGGTTACCAACGTGGTAGCCCTGTTGGTGATGCTGGTAACGACCATTCCGATTCTGGGAGCCTGGTGGCTAACCCGCGACGGCGAGAATATTGCCGGCAGCGGGAAATAACTTCGATTTCAACAGGACAACGCTATGCAAAATCAACTGCTCATTAATGGTGAACTGATTACGGGCGAAGGCGAGAAACAACCCGTATTTAATCCTGCCACCGGAGAGGTACTGCTGGAAATCGCTGAAGCCTCTGCCGCACAGGTTGATGCTGCCGTGCAGGCAGCCGATCGTGCTTTTACCGAATGGGGGCAAACTACCCCGAAAACCCGTTCAGAGTGTTTGCTGAAACTTGCTGACGTTATTGAAGAACATGCCGAAACCTTCGCTAAGCTGGAATCCCTTAACTGCGGGAAACCGCTGCACTGCGTGGCGGGGGATGAGATCCCTGCGGTGGTTGACGTGTTCCGCTTCTTTGCCGGTGCGGCGCGCTGCCTGAACGGGCTGGCCGCCGGAGAGTATCTTGATGGCCACACCTCAATGATCCGCCGTGACCCGGTGGGTGTCGTGGCGTCTATTGCACCGTGGAACTACCCGCTGATGATGGCCGCATGGAAACTGGCGCCTGCACTGGCGGCAGGGAACTGTGTGGTTATCAAACCCTCGGAAATCACCCCGCTGACGGCGCTTAAGCTGGCCGAGCTGGCAAAAGATATCTTCCCGGCAGGCGTTCTGAACGTGCTGTTCGGGCGCGGTAAAACCGTGGGTGATCCGCTGACCGGGCATGAAAAGGTGCGGATGGTGTCGCTGACCGGCTCAATTGCCACCGGGGAACATATCATCGGCCATACGGCATCGTCGATTAAGCGGACTCATATGGAGCTGGGCGGCAAAGCACCGGTTATCGTTTTTGATGATGCCGACCTGGATGCTGTCGTGGAGGGCGTGCGTACCTTTGGATTTTACAACGCCGGGCAGGACTGCACTGCCGCCTGCCGCATCTATGCTCAGAAGGGAATTTACGCCGCGCTGGTGGAAAAACTCGGTGCCGCAGTGGCCACCCTGACTATGGGTGCCCCGGAGGATGAATCTACAGAGCTTGGCCCGCTGAGCTCAGCTGCGCATCTGTCACGCGTCTGTAAGGCGGTAGACGAGGCAAAATCCCAGAGCCATATCCGCGTAGTCACCGGCGGCAGTAAAAAAGAGGGGGCAGGATATTACTTCCAGCCAACCCTGTTGGCGGGGGCAAAACAGGACGATGCGATTGTTCAACGCGAAGTTTTTGGCCCGGTCGTCAGCGTGACCGAATTTGACGACGAAGCGCAGGTGCTGGGCTGGGCGAACGACTCTCAGTATGGCCTGGCGTCATCCGTGTGGACCAAAGACGTGGGGCGCGCCCACCGTCTCAGCGCCCGTTTGCAGTATGGCTGCACCTGGGTCAACACCCACTTTATGCTGGTCAGCGAAATGCCGCACGGGGGGATGAAGCTTTCAGGCTACGGGAAAGATATGTCGGTGTATGGGCTGGAGGATTATACGGTCGTGCGGCACGTCATGATTAAACACTAAAAGTCTGATATTCGGGATTTTGCGTGTTGAGTGGTGACCGTGATGTAGATGGGTGCCAGCTTGAATGATATGATTTTGGAAACTATCAGGCTGGCACTTTTTAATGAGAAACAACACTTTAGATTTCGCTAAATTTTTTGCGAGCTTCTTTGTTATCGTCGTGCATTCCGGGTCTTACCCTGAAATGTCATCGGCAAATGCTGACTTATTCCGTGCTGCGTCGCGCTGGGCTGTCCCGTTTTTCTTTTTGGCCTCCGGGTATTTAATGGGGAGTGCGGGAAGCATCGATGTTGGTAAAAAAATGAATAAATTATTCGGCATTTTATTTTATTCATCATTGCTGTACGTTCCGATTATTTACCTCAGTGCTAATAATGATATTACGATGCTATTTATCCGTGTTTTTTCGTTTGACACCTTACGGTCAGGAACCTTTTTCCATCTGTGGTTTATCACGGCGCTTATGTCAGGCGTAATGCTCACCAATTACATGATTAAGAATGTAAAAACAGCAACGGGGCTGGTGATTGCGCTGTTGCTTTTAGCCGGGTACTGGCTCAGTGATATTGGGCAGGCGTTCAACATCCCGGCCGAGAGGAACTACATGTTCTATGTGTTCAGAAGCCTGTTGGGTATTCCGCTGGTGTACATGGGATACCTTCTCGCAAAAGAGGGACTACTGAGTAAGATAAGCAACACAATGGCATGGACTCTGTTCATTGCGGGGATAATGCTGATGATGCTTGAGGTCCCACTGTGCCAATGGTTCATTGACGAGTATGCACGTGAAAGGCAATTTCCTCTGTTCAGCGTACCTGTAGCAGTGGCTCTGCTGGCGATTTGTGCGAATACCGCAATCAAAGAAAACCTGATTTCCAGAGCAGGGAGAGATTTTTCATTGGGTATTTATCTCATCCACCCATTCCTGCTTTATTTCATCGTTCCCTGGCTTGAATCGAAGGGGGTGAAAGTATCAACGGTGAATCTGGTTTTAGCCTTTATTTTGTCATGGTTCATTTTTGCCATCATGAAAAAATGGCTGCCAGCGCTGTACGGTAAATTTAACGGCGCGGGTATTAAATAATGCGACGAAAATCTGGCCGGGCTGTTCACCCGGCCAACAAGCTACCAGCCACACACCTCGTGCTCATTTTCCGTATCGTAAGCACGTACGGTATTCACCAGGTCTTTAACCACGTCTGCAGCGACATCCGGAATTAACAGCTCCATCGGGGCTTGCGTTTCATAGTCCACCGAGACACCGTTGCTATTGTTGGTGACCGTGACGGTATAGGTTGCTTTGCCCATGATGTTACTCCTTATGCGTGTTAACCACTTTTCCGATGCCTGCGCCCTGGAGGGTGACGTCCGGGTCGGCGAAAAAGTCGATATTAAACCAGGTATCGTCGGTCAACAGCTCAATACGATGCCATTTTTCAGGCGGGGAAATACCAAATGAACCGGCTTCAATCACCAGCTCCAGATCCGGCTCGGTGGCGTTACCATCCGGGAAGCCGAAATAGCGCACGGCGCCCTGCATCACAGACAAACGGCCGTATACACCTGCTTTAGTATTGTGATGAGTAAAGAGCGCTTTTGGTGCCGTTTCCTGGTTCCAGAACGGCGTTGCGCGGGTATGAACAAAATTCTCAGGAATACGTAGCATAATGGTTTCCTTATCAGTGTCAGACACTTAAAGAGACTTCAGCACATCAGGCTCGACAAAAAAGTCGATATTGAACAGGGTGTCGTCGCTCATTACTTCTATGTGATGCCAGCGTTCGGGGGGAAATACACCGAAGTGGCCTGCGTGAATAATGAGTTCGCTATCCGGTTCTGGTGTGAATTCGTCGGCATAACCTAAATAACGTACTGCACCCTGCGAAACGGACAGGCGAGGGTAAATGCCCGGGCGTGTGCCCTTATCAAGATGACGCTGAAAAATCCCTGCCGGGGCAGTCTCTTTGTTCCAGAAAGGGGTGGAACGGGTATGAATACAACTTTGCGGAATGCGTAGCATGTTTCCTCCCTCTAAAATCTGGCTTTATTAGAGCGCTTTCTGCGAGTGAGAATTTATCAAAAAGTGCATTTATAATGCATGTTATCAAAAAAGATGATCCCCCATCCTCATGAGATGTAACGCAAAATACCCAATTGTTATTACCCGTTATTTTTAAGTGGTTATTATGTAACGAAAAAACTTGATCTGTATCAACATATGACGCATATTGCGTGCGGTTATTTTTGACAGTTTGGGTAAGCAGGATGACGTTGTATCAAAAGATGTTGGTTTTTTACGCAATCATGGCAACCATCAGTGCGTTCATTACCTGGTTCCTGTCTAAAGACCGTAAACGCATCCGCCTGCTGAGCGCTTTCCTCGTGGGTTCTACCTGGCCGATGAGCTTTCCTGTCGCGTTGCTGATATCGCTTTTCTGAAGCACGCTTCCAGTTTTAAAAGATGAACATAGCATTCCGCCATTGATGCCTGTATAAATAAACAGTGTATTGAAAAAGGAGTGCTCATGAACAGTTTCTACTCTCGGCGCGCGGGTTGCAGTGTGCGCTGGCAAGACCTCCCTGGTTCTGGTGATCCCGTCGTGTTTATCCACGGCCTGGGGTGCGCCTCGTCCTATGAATATCCGCGTGTTGTCTGTGACCCGAATTTTGGTGCGCGCAGGGCCATTCTTATTGATCTCCCCGGCAGTGGATACAGCGACAAACCCGAGCACTACAGCTATAAAACGGGCGATCAGGCCCGGCTGGTTGCTGAATTGCTGGATAATATTGGCGTCAAAACCTTCTGGCTTTACGGGCACAGTATGGGCGGCAGCATTGCCATCGAAACCGCGGTTTTGATGCAGACACGTCTCAACGGCTTAATCGTCTCTGAACCTAATTTTCATGCCGGTGGTGGCATGTTCAGCCGTAGCATTGCCGCGCAGTCTGAACCGCAATTTATTGACCACGGCTATGCTCAGTTGCTTGCCGCTGAAACCTCTGCGTGGGCAGGTAGCCTGCAAAGTAACGCGCCTTTTGCGGTGTGGCGTGGTGCCACAAGCCTGGTTGAGGGCGCCAGTCCTGACTGGGAAGCACAGTTCCTGTCATTAAGCTGCCCGATTACGCTTATTTTTGGGGAACTCTCACTGCCTGATAAGGATGTGGATTTGCTAAAAGGCAAAGGTGTTGCGGTGAAAATCATCCCTGCGGCGGGGCACTCGATGTCGTGGGAAAACCCTTCGGCGCTGGCTCAGGCATTATCTGATTGCATGACGGGTAAATAGCAGCCCGCATGACTGCGGGCTGACAAGGGCTAGCGCAATATAGCCTGTAAGGCCTGGCGGGCGCTGGGCTGGACATCGTACGGGCCCTGGTAATCGATGTTCTCGGTAGCCCGGCTGTACAGTGCAACAAGCCAGTCGTAAACGTAGACTGTTGCAGCGTGAACAGGTTGTTCACCCAGATGCGTCAGACGGGGTGTCGCGCAGTTAACCACCGGGGTGACAAAGATAGGCTGGCCTTTGCGCACTCGGCTGGCTGGGCGCTCTGTAACAGGTGTCTGTTCGTAACCCAGCCAGCCGATGAAGTTCCCCATCACGGCATGTAACTGCGCCGCACTGCTTTTATCTGCCTCGACAATACGCTGAAGTTGTTGTGCCAGATCCAGACGATAGCTGCTGGTGACCAGGACATCCGCAATTTGCTGCAACACTGCTGGCTCCAGGCCTAAGCGGGCGGCAGCGGCTTCATTCCGGCTCCACTGACGCAGGTGATTGATCCACACCTTGTGTGCCAGCCTGGCTTTGTCTTTTGTCTGGAACGGGCTGCTATTCTCCTGGGCATTTTCCGCGAACAGGTCAATCACATCGGTAAACAACCCGTTGACCTGCTCCTCACGCGGTTGCTGAACGGCTAACAGCGTTTCGAAGGCTTTAAGCGGCGGCAGAAGGCCTTCCAGCAACTCGCCGTGTCGCGCAGCACTGGCCTGGAGCATTCGGACCATATTTTCTGCCTGAGCACGTCTTGCGCCTGGTTCCAGCGCCGCAGGTGCCAGATAGCTTTGCATCAGGGCGGATAATTCCTGCTGCAACAACGTTTTCAGGGTGCGAAGGCGGGTCTGACGCTGTGCTGACAGCGTTGCCTGAGACAACCACTCAACCACGCGCTGCATACTGTGGCTATCCAGTGCTTGTAATGTGCCCCAGCGCTGGCCGGGTTTGCCAAGCAATTGCTGGACTGCTTCGTCGAGGTTTTGTTTGGTGGTAAAGCGGGCATCATGTGGGGTAATCGCCCAGACCAGCCCCGGCAGGGCAGAATCAACGGACGGCTGCGTCTCCTTAACCCAGTTAAGAAGCACTTTTGCGGTTTTTGCCGTCTGCTCATGTTGCGCTGTAGCGTTACAGATAACCAGCACATCCGGCTGAAGCTGCTGGCGATAATGCTCCAGCAGCCACAAACATTTTGCCTGGGTCAGCAGCGGGCTACTGCTGTCTGAGAACGCCGGAATATCAATGATATCCACGTTATCCAGAACTGCGTTTTCGACCGGGAGAACCAGTTCGCGGGTCAGGAAGGCCAGCACATCCACAGGAATACTGATGGCGTTGAGCATCTCACCGTTGTTAAGCGGGTGAAGCAGCGTTTCCTGTGACTCAGGTGACGTCAACGCGCCGTGAGTCAGAAAACCTTCGCTCGGCAGACCGAAGTTATCCACCAGCAGGCTGAGCGGTGCGGCAAGTTCGCTGGCATGGCTGGTCTGATGCAGGACATGAGCCAGCTTCAGCCACTGCTGGGTCAGCTCTTGTTGCTCACCCCACAGCAATGACCAGACGCTTGCACGGGTGCTTAAATCAAGAGACGGCACCAGAAGGGCAAACTGATGCCAGAGCGCATCATCTATTTGTTGTTTAGCGCCTGGCACCGTGCTTTGCCAGAAGCGTGCTATGGCACCTACTTCCTGAGCGGTAATGCCCGGCACGCCCTGAGGCTGGCGAAGTGCGCGCCATTTTTCCAGGCGCGTCTCAATCACGGATTTATCAACCGGGCGGATCTGCGGATGCAGCGTGGTCCGGGCAATAAACAGCTGTACCAGCTCTGCCTCCGTCACCAGACTCAGACGCAGCGGAAACGCCTCATCGGCGATATCGCGACTTTCTCGGGTGAAGCGCACGGCCATATTGGTCAGCGCGTGGCCAGGGTTGATATGTGAAAAATAATCAAAAGTGCGTTGTCCCGGGACGACATTCAGGCGGGCGTTGCCGCTACCGCACAGGGAGGCCAGCAGATGCGCTTTTGCCGCCTGAGAATGTCCGTAAAGCCCGATACTGCTGCGGCTTGCCAGCGCACGATCGATAGCCTGCTCGCGCGCCTGGGCGGCATTGACCCTCGCCAGCAGTGCGTCAGCGTCGTTATCCAGAACTGGAGCGTGCTGGCGCGTGTCGTTAATCCACTCGATTATGGCCTGAGTGGTGGCAGTCATCGCAGTCATTTCAGGTATACGCTCCCGCTGTCGATCCAGTAGTGGCTTCCGCTGTGACGGCGATCGGCCAGGGTATTCAGTTTAAACGTTAAGGCATCAGCCGGAACCGGGGTACCATCCTGGAGCCAGGCGTCGCTAAGCTCAAAGGATTCAGGCCCTTCGTGCTTACTCCCGCCGCGAAGTTTCAGGCGCACATTCAGCACGCCATCTCCGGCAATGGCTTTTGCCAGCTCGGCAGAGTTGATGCTCAGGGTGTACAGCGGAGTCGCCGGCCAGCGTGCGTTCGCCAGCTGACGGAAGCCCAGGGTCACATTTCCGCGCAACGGGAAGTGCAGGCGAGCGTCCAGTTTCGCCCCCGGTTTGTCGAGGTCGATATCCTGATACCAGACGTTTTCCTCGCGCAGCGTGTTCACTGTGTTATCCAGCACACCCAGATAACGCACGGTGGAGTACGCACCAATGTCCGCAGCTTTAAAATTAAAGCGCGGCAAGCGCAGGTCAAGCGCCAGGCTGCACAGCATCGCACCCACTGCTGCAGTGGATTTCGGGTTGCCAATACGCCCCTGCTGGCTGAACGGGTACCATTCATGTACCTGATATTTATCCAGCCAGACTATGCGGTTGACTGGTACAGGTTGCAGATGGCGAATTAACGCCTGAACGCCTGGCAGGCAACCCGGGCGGCCCGTGATCAGCAAAATATCGCAGCTGTAATGTGAAATCGCTTCGCAAACGGCATGGAGCGGGGCCGCCAGCGTAAACTGGCCTGCCAGCATCGCGTCCTGCATTTCGCGGAAATTCACGTGCAGCGGCACTGCGAACAGATCAAATTCCGCCGAGCCCGCCGGCAGGGCGTGGTCAATGGCCTGTTGCAGATAACCCATTACGTTACGGGTGGGTTTCTGGTTCAACAAATCACCAAACGTTGCGTGCAGCCCGGCAAGCGGATCGTCGATATCGCTGCTCTCCCAGGCGGCAAGAATGGCGTGGCCGATCGGCATAAACAGCTGGAGCGCGGTTTGCTGGCGTAACACCGCCTGCGTGTCGATACGCCCGGAATCACCAAACAGCGATGCCATCAGCATTGATGCATCGGCAATGCCGGATTTCTGAAGCTGAGTTTGCAGGGCTGGTAAGACATAACGCTGGATCACGTCCAGCAGGGTGTCATCACCCGCCACCTTAAAGCCTTCGCGGAACAGCAGTTGTGGCGTGATTTTGACGTTATTACCTGAGCCATCGTCCAGCGCATAATGCGTGATCGCCATATCCGTAGTGCCGCCGCCAATATCAATGGACGCAACGCGTAGGGAACGAGCGGGGTTTACCCCTGGCTCTGGCGCTCTGTCCGGGCGAGCAAGAGAGGCGAAGAACGCTTCAGTCTGCCCACCGAAATGGGAGATAGCTTCGTTGTAGAGCCACACCAGTTGGCCACAGCTGGCTTCGTCCCACTCCATCTGGATCTCAGGTACCGGAACAACGCTTTTTTCCTGCTGCTTACGGCTGGCAAAATCTTCATCCTGCGGGTGCCAGCCCATGGCTTTCCAGACAATCGCGATGGCTTCAAACATGCGGCGGCGGAAGATCTCGCGCTCCTGTTTTGGCATGGCGGAAGGCAGCGTCAGGATCAGGGTGCGCAGCTGGCGAGGTGATGCCGGGAAGCCCAGGCGCAGACGCGTTGCCACGCTGTTGATCTGCCCCAGAGCCTGGGCCAGCAGTTCGCACAGCATGTGCGTCATCAGGGTGCTGCGGCTGTACTGCGGTGAAAACACAGGCAGACGCTCATCCTGTGGCAGGGTAAAGAGCGGCTCGCCGTCGTCGTTCATCAGGTTCATCAGCGGGAAGGCAGTCGCTAACGGCTCACGCTGGGTTTTGCTGTTCATCTGGCTGAAACGCCAGTCCTGTACCACTGGGGTTTCGTCCCACAGGTAGCGACGTGGGCTGGAGATCCCGCTGTTGCCCTCGGTTCCCAGACGCTGCATCGCCAGCTTGCGGGCTTCATCGCCCACACGCACGATAGATGGCCAGACAAAAGCATCTTCACGGCCGCTTTCAACCGAGAAATGCTGCTTGCCAAAACGCGCTTCAGAAAACTCAAGGCGGCTGGTGAAAAGCGGTTCATTAAGGAACTGTGGTTCACTCAAAGAGCGCACCTGGAGCTCAGCAGTCTGACGCAGTCCGTCGTTGGCATCGCCGTGATCTTCGATGATCACGCCGCAGGTATGGGTATTACCGACGTCGAGGATCAGGTCGACTGGAATGGCTGGCGTGCTGAGCGTGTGGGTAACAAACTTCACTTCTGGCACGGTGAGCTGCTCACCGAGCATGGTCAGCAGGTTCAGCCAGTGGGCCTGGTATTCAAAGCCGCGCATCGCCTGTTGCAGGTCGCGTTCAGAACGGTTTTCCACGCCTGTTGCGAACTGGCTGAATGCTTCACGCAGCCAGCCGTCAATCCAGGTCTGGTCGAGGAAACTGTCCACTTCGTCATCGCGCCAGGCCAGCGCAAAGCGCGTGCCGTTCAGGATATCGTTCCCGACGGGCGAAAGGGCGGATGTGGCGTGCTCGGCAATCTGGCTGTCGAGCGCGAAAGTCACCCGGTGGGTATTACCGGCGCTGTCTGGCTCATCAAGCTTACGTACCTGAACGCGAGCCCAGTTATCCGGGCCATCGACAAAGGTGCGCGGCGGGTTAAAGCGCAAGAAAGGCACCGGAAGCCACACGCCATCCAGAACCGTCAGGGACTGATGCAGTGGGATCGTGCTTTCCGGCTTAACCACTTCTGGCTGTGCGCCCCCGGTGCCTGGCAGCGTGTAGCGCCCATTAACCAAATCGAAGTCCAGACGCAGCAGCGGGCCATTGGCCGTTTTTCGGACAAACCGACCATTGCTGGCGGTGTCCTGTGGGGTCAGACCGAAATCAAGGAATTGCACGCCGCTATTGGCAATAAGCGTAACGCTTTGTTTATAGTCGCAAAGATTTACCAGCATAGGGTCATGCACCTGCTTTCTTGAACGTCAATGGAACGACGGTTTTGGCATCGTAACGTGCGCTACATTCCGCCACATCGCTGGTTCCGGCTTTACAGGCGATCTCAGGCATCGGATAGCGCGAGCCATCGGTGCAGCGCGCGTTGCCACGACTTTTGATCATCAGCTCGCCATTGCTGTGTAACCCGGAAAATACGTCGGTCCGACACACAATATTGTCGCCGTGTACCACGCGGGCAAAACCTTTGTTGTTCTGGATCTGGAAGCGTAATGACGGTGGTTTGCCCGTGACCGGATCTTTCACATCCAGAATGGCGCGCCAGCTGCCGTTGAGGAAACGGGTTGAACCGGCTTTCACCTGGTTTGCGTCCATCACCATGGCATCTTTCGGGATAGCGGCAATCACCACCGTGGCTTGCACCGGGGCAGGCTCTGGCTCTTTAACCTTTGCCACCAGCACTTCAGCCTGATGCAGAGGCAGATTCATTGGCAGCGGTTCAACAGCTTTCACCGGCTGTGGGGTGATTGCCACAGGTACTGGTGCAGGAGCTGGCTGTACCGGTTCGGATGGCGCTTGTTTTGGCCACAGCAGCGGAGCGGCAACCGCGGCAACCAGCACCGCCGCAACAGGAAGGGACCACAGGGGGACACGGCGCTTTTTGGGCACGATTTTCGGGGCTGGCTGGGCTTCCTCAACAGGAGGAATAACCACAGGTGCTGGCTCCGGCTCATACAGATCTTCTGGCGTAATACGCACCACCGTCGCCGGTGCCATCAGCGGTTCGTCGGCCTGTTCAAACGTGATGACCGGAGCGGGTTCCGGTTCGGGTTCTGGATCTTCAATCACCACGGGGGCAGGTTCAGGAATAAGCGACTCGCGCAGGCATTCAAGAACGTCATCGCGGGCGCTCTCGTTAAGATTCACAAAGCCCCAGAACGTGATAACCGGCTTGCCATCAATCAAAAACAGGAAGTTATCACCAGGAAACTGAAAGGCTTTAGAAAGCAGGGAGCCAAAAAGCTGTTGCGCAGTTTTAGGCGACTGGAGGCACTTTTTACTCAGCGATTCAACGCTCGCGAGGGTGTTCTCCAGATAGCGCAGGGCGCGGAAGCGGGTATCTTCGTCGGCAGCTTTCCAACTGGTGACCATCCCGTCAACCGGTGAATACCAGTCTACGCGGTCGCCGCCATCATTGACCTGAGGGATAGCCAGACAATCGACAATGGCCTGCTGTTTTCGCAGGCGAAGTGCTTCACGGATTTGCAACGCTGATTCAAAAACGGCTTGTCCGCCGCCGCCAACGGCCTGAAAGTCATCCAGATTACCGCTGCGTAAAAGAGTTTTTGCCACGATTTGGTCCCATATACTTCTTCACACCGTTACTTTAACGAAACTGCTCATCAAGCAAACGGGGGAAGAGAGGCTAAAAGGGGGGATTTCTTGCGGCATTGATCGTGACGGTTGTGCTTGACGAATAATGGTACTTAAGGCAAATCAATTTCAGAGTCACTGGCTGTAAAACCAGCGAAAAGCACTGCTTTAGAATAACCTGATAGTGTTTCGTTATTTGCCAGGCCATCCGGGCTGTGCTGTTATTACTGTCCTATATAATAAAACCGAAAGGGTTATAACCATGTCTACAGGGAAAACGCTGCTCGCGCTTGCGCTGAGCACTCTTTTACCGGCAAGTGCCGCATGGGCGGCGAACAACGACACCATTATTTACTGTTCTGAAGCCTCGCCTGAGTCATTCAACCCACAGATTGCCAGCTCCGGCCCCTCTTTTGTCGCCAGCTCTCAGGTACTGTACAACCGCCTGATTAACTTTGACCCGGTAAAAAATACCCCGGTTCCGTCGCTGGCGGAGTCATGGACCATTTCCCCGGACGGCAAGACCTATACCTTTACGCTGCGTAAAGGGGTCAAGTTCAACAGCAATAAATACTTCAAACCGACCCGTGATTTTAATGCCGATGACGTTATTTTCTCCGTCATGCGTCAGAAAGACCCTAAACACCCGTATCACGATGTATCGAAGGGTAATTACGAATACTTTAATGACGTAGGCCTGGATAAGCTGATTCAGGACGTTAAAAAGATTGATGATTACCATGTCCAGTTCACCCTGAGCGAACCGAATGCCGCATTTCTGGCCGACTGGGGGATGGATTTTGCCTCTATTCTGTCTGCGGAATATGCGGATGTGATGCTGAAAAAGGGAACGCCAGAGAACGTGGATACCTGGCCGATTGGTACCGGGCCATACGTGCTCCAGCAGTACAAAGTGGATTCGCTGATCCGCTACATCGCGAATCCGAACTACTGGGATGGCGCGGTGCCGACCAAACACCTGATTTTCTCCATCACGCCGAACGTGGAAACGCGTCTGGCGAAGCTGCAAACCAACGAATGCCAGATTATCCCTGCGCCATCTCCGGTGCAGTTTGATGTTATCAAAAACAACAAGGATCTGACCCTGCATTCCGTGGATGCGCTGAACGTGGGCTATCTGGCGTTTAACACCGAGAAAAAACCGTTTGATAACGTGCTGGTACGCCAGGCGCTCAACTATGCGACCGACAAAAAAGCGATCGTTAACGCGGTCTTTATGGGCTCCGGTACAGTGGCAAAATCACCTATTCCGCCAAATATGATGGGCTTTAATAAGGATCTGAAAGATTACAGTTACGATCCTGAGAAAGCGAAAGCGCTGCTGAAGCAGGCCGGGCTGGAGAAGGGTGCAGAGGTGACGCTGTGGTCGATGCCGGTGCAGCGTCCGTATAACCCGAACTCTCGCCGTATTGCGGAGATGATCCAGGCCGACTGGGCGAAAGTGGGCGTGACGGCGAAAATCGTCTCTTACGAGTGGGGCGAGTACCTCTCCGGAATGCGTAAAGGCGAGCACGATTCTGCGCTGTTTGGCTGGATGTCGGATAACGGTGACCCGGATAATTTTGCCGACGTGCTGCTGGGTTGCAACAGCATCAAGACCGGTTCAAACGCCGCGCGCTGGTGCGACAAGGGTTATGATGGCTTGGTACAGAAAGCCAAGCTTACCAGCAACCCGGCCGAGCGCGCGAAACTCTACAGCCAGGCGCAGGAGATCTTCTACCAGAAGGCGCCGTGGATTGCGCTGGCAAACGGGAAGACGTTCTATGCTACCCGTAGTAATATTACGGGATACAGCGTGAGCCTGATGGGAAGCGATTTCTCGAAAGCGAAGCTGAACTAAGCATTTTATCGCCGGGTGGCGGCTACGCCTTACCCGGCCTACATTTGGCACCCGTAGGCCCGGTAAGCGTAGCGCCACCGGGCAGATAACAAGGAGTGACAATGTCACATTTAAACGAAGTGACTGCCCGTGTGGATGCCGCGCTTGAAGAGAGCGTTATAACTCACATGAATGAACTGCTTATCGAGCTGAGCGATGATGCTGAGCTGAGCCGCGAAGATCGCTTTACCCAGCAGCAGCGACTGCGTACCGCGATTGCGCATCACGGTAAGCAGCACAAAGAAGAGATGGAAGCACGCCAGGAGCACCTGACTAAGGGCGGCACCATCCTTTAAAACTGGCGTCTGGCCACCAGCCAGGCTCCCACGACCAGCATCACTGCGCCGCATCCTGGGCCAATCAGTGCGCGCAGTGGGATGCCGTTACTTCTCAGTACATCCATCACCAGCCCACCAATAAGCTGGCTTGCGACCAGTACCGCAATGGTGGTGGCCGCGCCCACATTTTGATACCCACTGATACTGGCAAACACAAAAAACGAGCCCAGCAAACCGGGGATCAGCGTCCACCAGCGTACGGTAGATGCCAGCTCGCTAAATCCGGCTGTACCTTGCTTAATCAGTAAGATGCTGACGAACAGGACAATCCCCACCAGTGAATTCAGCAACATCGCGATAAGGATCGTGGAGGAGGACTGGGTGATGCGCACCATTAAGATATTCTGCACCACCAGGCCAATACCCGCCGCCACCAGAAATGCCAGCGTCAGTGATTGATTCATGAAATGGCATCCGGGTCGGTGCGCTCGTCCAGCTGCAACTGCATAAAGGTTAAATCCAGCCAGCGGCCAAACTTGGTACCGACCTGCGGCATTTGCCCGGTAGTGACAAATCCGAGCGTCTCGTGCAGATGAATAGACGCATGGTTTTGCGCTTCAATCCCGGCCACCATCACATGCTTGCCAATATTACGTGCTTCAACGATCATGGCTTTCATCAGCTGGCGGCCAATACCTTTACCCTGGTGTTCCGGGTGAACGTAGACTGAGTGTTCAACCGTATGGCGGAAGCCATCGAAGGCGCGCCAGTCGCCGAATGAGGCATACCCTGTCACCACGCCGTTTTCTTCACTGACCAGCACCGGATAGCCCACCAGAATACGCGCTTCATACCAGGCGATACGGTTATCGGTATCTACGGTTTTATCGTTCCAGATTGCTGCGGTATGCACTACCGCGTGGTTGTAGATCTCACCGATGGCGGCGCAGTCTTCTTTGCTGGCGTGGCGAATTATCATGATTGAACCTCTGAATGTATTGTTCACTATAGTAGTACGTGTTTGACACGATATTACACAACTGTCGCATCAAATCGCTACGGCATAAGCCATATTTTTTTGTTATGAAAACACCATTGAATTGCCGTTCATACACTATAGTATGACGTCATGAACACTATTACAGACAATATGAATCAACGGATTAGCGCACGAATTCGCATTGAACGCGAGTCGCGCGGTTGGTCACTGAGCGAGCTTGCCGACCGGGCAGGCGTCTCACGCGCCATGATCCATAAGATTGAACGAGGGGACAGCAGCCCAACGGCGACCTTGCTTGCCCGTTTATCCGGCGCGTTTGGGATCAGCATGTCCACGCTGATTGCCAGAGCCGAAATGCAGGAAGGAAAACTGCTGCGCCTGGCGAATCAGCCGGTCTGGCGCGATCCGCAAAGCCACTATCTTCGCCGCCACGTTTCACCGAGAACCGATCTTCCTATCGACCTGGTACAAGTGGAATTGCCTGCGGGCAGTGATGTCCCCATGCCCGCTTCGTCCTATGCGCTGGCACGTCAGCTTATCTGGTTACAGGAAGGCGAACTGGTATTTCAGGAGGGCGATACCCGCCACGAAATGAAAGCCGGAGACTGCCTGGAGCTGGGGCCGCCCAACGACTGCCGTTTTATCAATGAAACCGAAAATTCCTGTATTTATCTGGTTGTACGGCTTAATCAGTCAGGCTCGTAATGCTAAAGCGGCCTGCATCATAAGGGGCTAGTCTCTAATGACATTTGCACAATAAGGAACATGATATGAGTCAATCTCCACTGCAAAATCGTCGCTGGGTTCTGGCCTCTCGTCCACATGGCGCACCGGTCGCTGAGAATTTCCGTTCAGAAGTGCAGCCAGTCCCGACACCTGCTGCGGGGCAGATAGTGCTGCGCACCGAGTGGTTGTCTCTTGATCCCTATATGCGTGGTCGCATGAGCGATGCCCCGTCTTATTCGCCGCCGGTAGAGATTGGTGCGGTGATGGTGGGAGGTACCGTCAGCCGCGTTGAGCAGTCAAATAATCCGGATTTCAAACCGGGTGAGTGGGTGCTGGGTTACAGCGGCTGGCAGGAGTATGAGCTGTCCGACGGCAGCGGACTGGTGAAACTGGGTGAAAACCCGGCACATCCTTCCTGGGCACTTGGCGTGCTGGGGATGCCAGGTTTTACCGCGTATATGGGTTTACTGGACATCGGGCAGCCAAAAGCGGGAGAAACGCTGGTGGTTGCCGCGGCCACCGGGCCGGTGGGCGCCACGGTTGGGCAAATCGGTAAAATTAAAGGTTGCCGGGTCATTGGTGTTGCGGGCGGAGCAGAGAAATGCCGCTATGCCACCGAGGTTTTAGGCTTTGATCTTTGCCTGGATCATTATGCGGACGACTTTGCGGCGCAGCTGGCGAAAGCGTGTCCGAACGGGATTGATGTGTATTACGAAAACGTCGGAGGCAAAGTCTTTGATGCCGTGCTGCCGTTACTGAATACCTCGGCACGCGTGCCGGTGTGTGGTCTGGTGAGCGGTTATAACGCCACCGGATTGCCGGATGGCCCGGACCGTTTATCGCTGTTAATGGCGACGATCCTCAAAAAACGCATCCGGATGCAGGGTTTTATCATCGGGCAAGATTACGGTCACCGCGTCCAGGAGTTCCAGGCGGAAATGGGACGTTGGGTGCAGGAAGGTAAAATCCACTATCGTGAACAGGTGATTGATGGGCTGGAAAATGCGCCCCAGGCGCTGATTGGCCTGCTTGAAGGGAAAAACTTCGGCAAAGTCGTGATACGTGTCGCGACTGAAAACAAATAAATCCGGTTATGGCGGGAATACCCGCCATAAATATTTGTGAAGATACGATATATTGTCTTTAATTAAACCAGCACATCCTCTTCACCTTCAGCATTGCTGAGCGGGGAGAGTAAAAAAACAAAATGTGTAATATTTGCGTTTTAAGCGCATTTCCCAATACCAGGCACCATGATACAGGATATATCTAGCGGCGTCGTATTTTCACGGACGCTGAAAAATAGCATTTTGTTTTGGCTACGGGAATTGAACATGCTTGATTTGGATAATTTAGAAAAGGCACAGCGCGTCAGTCTTACCATGCAGGTCGAAATCAGTCTGAAAGGGGCATTAATTACCGGTTCGTTGAAACCGGGAGCCAGGCTGATTACTAAAGAGATCGCCGATAAATTAGGCACCAGTATTACTCCGGTTCGCGAGGCGCTGTTGCGACTGGTGTCAGCTGGCGCGCTTCATGCGACACCGGCTCAGGCGTTCCTTGTGCCTGAAGTGACGCTGGAACGCTATAACGAAATTAACGCCATCAGAAAACAACTTGAGCCTATGGCTGTCGCCGCAGCCTGTGAGCGCATGTCTGATGCGAAGCTTGCGGCATTGCGCGAGCTGTCGGATCTTTTCCATCAGGCCATGCGCAATGGAAATGTTCAGCAGGCGCTAAATGCCAACCGTATTTTCCGTTTCACACTTTATCAATATGCCGACATGCCAACGCTCAGCGCACTTATTGAGCAGTTGTGGGTGCGAATTGGGCCGTGTATCAACTACCTGCATGAGGGGCTGAACGACATCACTGCCGCGCCGTATCACTATGCTGAGCTGCTGTCTGCACTCGAAAGAAGAGATGTGGAAGCCAGCCAGGAAGCGATTGATACTCTGATTGATGAAGCGAATGTACTTTTACAACGGCAATATTTTAGTTAAGGAATTATTTACTACAGGTCGCATCTTTTAATTTCAAATATTCATTATATAAATAATTTCCTGGTGGCACGATGTCACCGGGAACGTTATTTCATTTTTCTACAGGTAAGACCAACGCCGCTATGAAATAACCCCACATCCTGCCGATAACGGGTAAAGGCACATTTGCCTTTTAAGGAGCCCAGGATGTTTAGTATTAGCCTTCGATTACGTAATATAAAAATGAGCAAAAAGCTTTCAGCGGGTTTTGGTGTGGTATTGCTGCTGGTGGCGGTTTCAACCGCCATGAGCGTGCTGCGCTTCAAAGAAATCCGCGATGTATATCAACAGACCAACCTTATCTACAATATCAATATTGAAGTATTCCAGGCGAAGATTAACCGACTCAAGTACCTCTATAACGGGGATGAAAAATCGGGTCAGCTTCTGGCCGGGTATGTGAAACATGCCGAAGAATTAACGGCTGAAGCCAAAAAACTGAGCTGGACGGCAAAAGAAGCCCCAATCGTTGACGCGATTGCCGAACACCTGGCGCAGTTTAGCACGGGTGTGCAAGACATGCAGACCGCAATGGCCGCTGTAAAAGCCAATAAGGGTGATGCGACGGCAGAGCAGGCGCTGAAAACAGCCGAAGATAACGTCAAAACCGCTGGCGATAACAGCAGTGCCGCCATCCGGGATATTATCGCTCTGGTAAAAGCCCACAATGATGCACTGGCCTACAGCTCCAGCACCATTACGGCGATTGTCGGCGTGATTGCCATCCTCTTTGGCATCCTGGTGTCATGGTGGGTGACTCGCCAAATCACCCGTCCGGTAAAACATAACCTGTTACTGGCTGAACGTATCGCCAGTGGCGACCTCAGTTCTGATATCCGCGCGCAGGGCAACGACGAGCTGGGCAAACTCACCGGGGCAATGGGGCGCATGAACGACACGTTGCGTTCGATGATTGGTGATGTGCGCAACAGCGTGGCGCAGGTTTCTCAGGCGGCGAGCGATATCGCCGAAGGAAATACCGATCTCTCTTCGCGCACTGAACAGCAGGCCGCCGCAGTAGTGGAAACGGCAGCCAGCATGGAAGAGTTAACCGCCACGGTGAAAAACAACGCCGATAACGCCCGTCATGCCAGCCAGCTGGCAGCGGAAGCCTCGCAGACCGCCACCCACGGCGGGCGTGTGATGCGCGATGTGGTCAACACCATGAACGATATCAACACCAGTTCGCAAAAAATTGCCGACATCACTGCGGTTATCAACAGCATCGCGTTCCAGACGAATATTCTGGCGCTGAACGCTGCGGTGGAAGCGGCACGGGCGGGTGAGCAAGGTCGTGGATTTGCGGTGGTAGCCAGCGAAGTGCGTAGCCTGTCCCAGCGCAGCTCGCAGGCGGCGAAGGATATCGAACTGCTGATCAGTGAATCGGTTAACCGCATCACCACAGGCAGCGACCTGGTGGTGAAGGCCGGGCAGACGATGGAGCAGGTGGTGGAATCGGTCACCCGAGTGAATGACATCATGGGTGAAATCTCGTCGGCGTCTGAAGAGCAAAGCCGCGGGATCGAACAGATTTCACGGGCGGTGATGGAGCTGGATACCACCACGCAACAAAATGCCTCTCTGGTGGGTGCATCGTCCACGGCGGCAGGGGCGCTGGAAGATCAGGCGCGCGTGCTGGAAGAGCTGGTGGCTGCTTTCCGCCTTGAACAGAGCGCGCAGGCGGCGTAATAAACAACCCGGCAGCAGGACGCTGCCGGGTGTTTGCTTACTCGAAGCGGTAGGAGACTGACATCCCAACACCGTAGTTACGGCCAGGAGCCGGTTCGTAATACCGCCCATTAGATTCGTTCACAATCACTGAGCCGACATACTCTTTGTCGAACAGGTTATCGACACGCCCAAACACGTCCATTCCCCAGTTACCGTAATTGAATTTATACCCGGTATTCAGGCCTACAACCGTGTAAGACGGGGCTTTCGCCGTGTTTTCGTCGTCGGCCATGATATCGCTCATGTAGCGCACATCGGTACCGGCATACCAGCCTTCTTCAGGCTGCCAGCCAAAGGATGCGTAACCCATGTTGCGGGCAATGCCCGGCATCCGGTTACCGTTACAGTCGGCATCGCTACAGACGTTGGTGCGGTAGGTGGCGTCCAGATACGTCCACGCCATCTTCAGCTTCCAGTTCTCGGCAAACTGCTGATCGAGGGAAACTTCCACACCCTGACGACGCGTTTTACCGGCGTTTTTATAGCTGGTGCGCCCGCCAGAGCTGGCATCCACCACAATTTCGTCATCCGTATCGGTACGGAACAATGCGGCCGTCAGCAGGCCATTGCCGATACGCGTTTTGCTGCCCACTTCATAGGTGTTGTTGGTCGACGGCTTCAGGCCAATATTCAGCCCGCCTTTATCATCTGAACGGTAAGAAAGCTCGTTAATGGTCGGGGTTTCAAACCCGCGTCCCGCTGCAGCATACAGATTCCATGCATCGGTCAGCACATATTTTACCGAACCGGCCGGAAGCCACTTGTGATAGCTCGCATCACCGCTGTCATCCCCATTCCCCGGGGTAACGTAATGGTCGTTAGAGTCAAACCACACGGAGCTGTAGCGCACACCCGCATCCACCGAGAGCTTCTGTGTCAGCTGCCAGCTGGTTTGCAGATAAGGGTCAACGTTCCACATCAGGTTACGTTCGTCGCGGCGTTTTTCGCCTTTGACGCCGTAGTCTGGCACGCCGTTATCCATGACGAAGTTCTGATAACCCCGGCGATCTTCGCTCATGTTTTCGTAGTTCAGCCCGGTGGTAAAGGTGACCGGAACCAGCAACTCGCCTTTGTGCGTCCAGCGGGTATCAATGCCCTGATAATGGCGCTGCATGTCAATCACACCACCGGAGTGGGTGGCTTTTAGCTGCGGCTGATACGGAATGGACTGATACTGTGTCATTTCACGTTCACCCGCGTACATCATCACGCTGAGGTCGTCCTGGGCGCTTAACTGACGGTCATAGCGCAACCCGGCCTGCGTCTGCTTGATGGTTTTACGGGTGTTGTACTGATCCCCGCGCGGCGACTGACGCGGATTGTCTCGCCACTCCTGGTAGTCCAGGCCACCCGGATCGTTGGCTTTCATGTCCACGCTGTTAAACATCAGCGTCAGCTTGCTGACATCATCAATACGCACGCCCAGTTTGGCGTTGGCGAGGTTTTTGCGCGCGCCGCTGTGGTCGCGGTAGCCTTTGGTGGTGAAGCGGGTAGTCGAAACGGTGTAATCCACATCGCCCGCGTGCGTGCCATCACCCATTGCACCGGTGGCTTTCATACCATAGCGCCAGGTGCCATAGCTGCCGTAATAGCTGCTGGCTTCAATGGTTGGCGGCTGTTGCCCGGTCTGGGTGTTGATGTTGATAACGCCGCCAGAGGCATTGCCGTAGAGCGCCGAGAACGGCCCGCGCAACACTTCAACGGTGTCCACGCTGGTGAGGTCAATGTTGGACGTCTGGCCCTGGCCGTCAGGCATGGTTGCCGGGATACCGTCCACATACATGCGGATCCCGCGCACGCCGAAGGTTGAACGCGCGCCGAAGCCACGCATGGATAACTGTAAATCCTGCGCATAGTTCTGGCGGTTCTGGATTTGCAGACCCGGCACACTGCCGAGGGATTCCGAAAGGTTGATGCGCGGAGCCGCCTGGCGCATATCGTCCCCGTTGACGACGCTGACCGCCGCTGGGGTATCGAGTTCAGATACGGTTTGCGGTGTGGCGCTGACGATCATGGTCTGTTCTTCTGCGGCCATCGAGACGGCAGGGGCTAAAACAACAGGAACCAGCAGCAGCGGAAAGGTTGCCTTAGAGGCAGAAAAGATTTTCATGGAGTAAACCGCTTGAGGAAAAAATACGAACCAAATGGAACATGTGCATACATGTTAAATCTTTTGTAAATCTTTTGAAAACTATAACCGCACATTGCGTTAATGAAAGGTGGCCTGGGAAAGAAAAACTCCACATTGACCGGATTAATGATTACTATTCTCATTAATATGACGGCGAAGCCATGACTTTGCCTGCCGGAAGCAATGTCAGCAGTACACCACCTCTTTTAAAAAGGAATTGTTATGTCTTTACGTCACCTGTGCTCGCCGCGCCTGCGGAGTTCTCTGCTGTTAGGCTCCTTACTGTTTGCTGGAACTTTCCAGGTTCATGCAGCTGAGGAGATGCTGCGTAAAGCCGTCGGCAAGGGCGCATATGAGATGGCCGTAAGCCAGCAAGAGAATGCGCTGTGGGTTGCGACATCATTAAGCCGTAAAACCGATAAAGGCGGCGTGGTTTATCGCCTGGACCCGGTGACGCTGGAAGTGACGCAAGCGATCCATAACGATCTCAAACCGTTTGGGGCAACGATCGATAACGCCACCCAGACGCTGTGGTTTGGCAATACCACCAGCAGCGCGGTAACGGCGATTGACGCGAAAACAGGTGAGGTGAAAGGGCGCCTGGTGCTGGACGAGCGCAAGCGCAGCGAAACGGTGAAACCGTTACAACCACGCCAGCTGGTCGCGGATGACACCACCAATACCGTTTACATCACCGGCATTGGCAAAGAGAGTGTTATCTGGGTGGTTGATGGTGCAACGCTGAAATTGAAAGACACCATCGCCAACACCGGTACGTTCAGCACCGGTCTGGCGCTGGATGCTCAAGCCAAACGCCTGTACACCACCAACGCAGATGGCGAACTGGTGACGATCGATACGACCACCCATAAAATCCTCAGCCGTAAGAAAGTGCAGGATGACGGGAAAGAGCATTTCTACCTGAATCTGAGCCTGGACACTGCCGGACAGCGCGCATTCCTGACCGATTCAAAACAGCCGGAAGTGCTGGTGGTTAGCCTGAAAGATGGCAGCGTTATCGAGAAAATCGCCGCGCCTGAATCGCTGGCCGTGCTGTTCAACCCGGCGCGTAACGAAGCCTACGTCACGCATCGCGAAGCGGGTAAAGTGAGTGTGATTGACGCGAAGACCTATAAAGTCACGAAAACGTACGATACCCCGGTTTATCCGAACAGCCTGGCGCTCTCTGCCGACGGTAAAACCCTGTACGTGACAGTAAAACAGAAATCCACCCGCCAACAGGAAGCGACACAGCCGGACGACGTGATCCGTATCGTGCTGTAACGTTGGAAATGCCCGGTGGCGCTGCGCTTACCGGGCCTACAAAACCTCGAACCGTAGGCCGGGTAAGGCGAAGCCGCCACCCGGCTTTTTTATTAACGCGATGTCTCTTCAATCAGCGGGCCGTCCTGTTTTTCATCATCAGGATGAACAGGTGCGGTGCTGTGAATTTCGTGAACGCGTTTACGCACGCCAAACCAGCCTGCAATCAGCAGCACAGCCAGCAGTGGAATGGTGGCGATGGTGTAAGTGCCGTTCGGATAATCGAACGCCATCAGCACCAGCACGCTGAACAGGAACAGCAGGGTCAGCCAGGAAGTTACCGGTGCGCCAGGCAGCTTAAAGCTGACTTCTGCGGCTTTCCCTTCTTTAATCGCTTTGCGCAGACGCATCTGGCAAACCACGATAAAGGCCCAGGAGGCGATAATGCCCAGTGCAGCCACGTTCAGGACGATCTCAAACACCTGAGACGGCACCAGATAGTTCAGGAACACGCCAAAGACATAGACCACCAGCGTGGCGAGAATACCCGCGTAAGGCACCTGCTGCTTGCTCATCTTCGACATGAATTTCGGTGCAGAGCCACCCATCGACATCGAGCGTAAAATACGGCCGGTGGAGTACAGACCAGAGTTCAGGCTCGAGAGCGCCGCGGTCAGTACCACGATGTTCATAATGCTGCCAACATAAGGCACGCCGAGCTTAGAGAAGAAGGTCACGAACGGACTCTGACCTGCCTGGTATGCCGTCCACGGCAGAAGCAGTACCAGCAGTACCACAGAACCCACGTAGAACAGACCAATACGCCAGATAACGCTGTTAATCGCTTTTGGCACCATGGTCTGCGGATCTTTACATTCGCCCGCAGCTGTACCGACCAGCTCGATAGAGGCAAAAGCGAAGACCACACCCTGTACCAGCACCAGCGCAGGCAGCAGACCGTGCGGGAAGAAACCGCCGTTATCGGTTATCAGGTGGAAGCCCGTGGCATTACCATCCAGCGGTTTACCGCTGCCGAGGAACACCGTACCGACCACCAGGAACACCACAATCGCCAGAACTTTTACCAACGCAAACCAGAATTCCATTTCGGCGAACCACTTCACGCCGATCATGTTCATGGTCCCGACAATAGCCAGAGCACCAAGGGCAAACACCCACTGTGGCACATCACCAAACGCACCCCAGTAATGCATATACAGCGCAACCGCGGTGATATCGACAATACCGGTCATCGCCCAGTTGACGAAGTACATCCAGCCCGCAACGTAGGCTGCTTTTTCGCCGAGGAATTCACGGGCATAAGAGACAAAACTGCCGCTGGAAGGGCGATGTAAAACCAGTTCGCCCAGCGCACGAAGAATAAAGAAAGAGAAAATACCACACACCAGATAAACCAGTGCGAGAGCCGGACCCGCCATTTGCAGACGTGCGCCTGCACCTAAGAACAAACCCGTACCGATAGCGCCGCCGATGGCGATCATTTGAACCTGACGGTTGCCCATCGCTTTGTGGTAGCCCTCTTCATGAGAGTTCAACCAGCGACGTTTCGCAGCGTGATGATCGGCTGCGCTTTTATTGCTTGTTTTCATTGAGTTACCTGTTTGCCTGTCTGAACCATTGTCGTGATAGTTGTATCTGGCAGGTGGCAATACAAACGATTGCCTGTGCACAGACACATGTCGCCTTTCCAGTCTTTCTGCGTATGGATAAGGCGAACATGGCGACGCATCCTACCCGCAATTGATAAGCGACGCAAAATATAACCGCGCCGAAAGTGATGTCTGTCGAAGGAAATTGTGTGGTCAGAGCAGACGGGGATCACAACACGCTGAATCGTGGTGAATTTCCAGGCAAACCAGTAAGTGTAGTGGTGCTTTAATCATCAGATTTGCTTAATAGTTACTCGTTGGTATTGATGAGTTGAATTCATAGGGACAAGCAGATATGTGCTGTAGTGCTCATAAAAAAATGCGCCTAGAGTTAAACACTCAAAAAGACGTGTGAGGTGAACGATGCAACAGCGACAATTAGGGCAAAATGGATTAACGGTTTCGGCATTAGGGCTGGGGTGCATGGGGTTGAGCTTCGGTTATGGCCCGGCGACGGATAAGCAGCAGGCCATTTCCCTTATCCGTGCAGCGGTAGAAAAGGGGGTGACGTTCTTCGATACCGCTGAGATCTATGGCCCTTTTGTGAATGAAGAAGTGGTTGGCGAAGCGTTAGCCCCCGTGCGTGATCAGATTGTGATCGCCACGAAATTTGGTTTTGACTGCGAGCAACCCGGCCAGGTGCTCAATAGTCGCCCGGAACATATTCGGGCAGCGGTCGAAGGCTCGCTGGCACGTCTGAAAACGGATTACATCGACCTTTATTATCAACATCGCGTTGACCCGGACGTACCCGTGGAGGACGTGGCAGGCACCGTTGCCGATTTAATTGCCGAAGGCAAGGTCAAACATTTTGGGCTGTCGGAAGCGGGTGTCGGGACAATCCGTCGCGCTCACGCCGTTTGCCCGGTGGCGGCTCTACAGAGTGAATATTCCCTGTGGTGGCGTCAGCCTGAGCAGGAGATCCTGCCGCTACTGGCAGAACTGAATATCGGTTTTGTCCCCTTTAGCCCACTGGGTAAAGGCTTTTTGACGGGGGCGATTGACGCCACAACCACTTTTGCAAGCGATGATTTCCGCAATATTGTTCCGCGTTTCAGCGAAGAGTCTCGTCAGGCGAACCAGCAGCTTGTGGATATCGTAAAAGGACTTGCCACAGAGCAGGGGGTAACACCTGCGCAAATCGCGCTGGCCTGGTTGCTGGCTAAAGCGCCGTGGATTGTCCCCATCCCGGGCACGACCAAACTTCATCGTCTGGAGGAGAATCTGGGCGCGGCAAGCGTGACGTTGTCACCTGTGGCGTTAAGCCACATCAACGCTGCCCTGGAACAGATTGATGTGGTGGGCGATCGTTATCCGAAGCATTTACAGGCGCGAGTCGGGAAGTAATTCACGCGTTGCGCAAGGCATCGACAAGTAACGTGAAAGCGGTGGTGTGCTGGCGGCGGCTGGGATAGTACAGATGATAGCCGTCAAAGGCCGGGCACCACTCTTTAAGCACCTGAATCAACCGTCCCTGAGCGATGGCCTCCTGGACGGTATCGTCCGGCACATACGCCAGGCCAAGCCCCGACTCTGCGGCATCGATGCGCTGTGGCAGGTTGTTCAGCGTCAGCTGGCCTTCAACACGCACCCGCAACTCGCGGCCGTCACGTTCAAATTCCCAGGCATATAAGCCTCCCCGCGTGGGCAGACGCATATTGATGCAGTTGTGCTGCGCAAGCTGCTCAGGCTCTTCCGGCACACCAAAGCGTGCAAGATAGTCCGGTGAACCGACCACCGCCATACGCATATCGGGCGCAATGCGAACAGCAATCATATCTTTGGCGACCTGCTCACCCAGGCGCACACCGGCATCAAACCGCCCGTCAACAATGTCCGTGAGACCGTTATCCACGGTCACTTCAACATGGATGTCAGGATACTTCGCCATAAAGGGTTTTAGCACCGGCCACAGCACGCAGGTCATGGCGTGTTCTCCGGCGGTGATGCGAATATTTCCGGCGGGCGTGTCACGCGTGTCACGCAGCGCGGTAAGTTCCTGTTCAATTTCCAGCAAGTGTGGACTCAGACGCATGAAGAGTTGCTCACCGGCTTCAGTCGGTGCAACGCTGCGAGTGGTGCGGGTCAGCAATCGCACATCCAGCCGCGCTTCAAGATTACGCATCGCGTGGCTCAATGCCGACTGCGAAACACCCAACTGGGCGGCCGCGCGGGTAAAACTGCGTTCGCGGGCGACTACCATAAAAGAGAGCAGGTCGTTGAAATTGTCTTTTAACATCGTCAGTTACCCGATTCATGAATTACGTTCATGGTTCCTTTCTGATTATGCAGTCTAATGCTCCACACACCTTTGCGCTACTGTTAGCACAACAGCAAACGAGGAGTACAACATGAAAATTATCCGTAGTGGTTCGTTACCTTCCATTCGTGGTCCGGAAGACTGGTTTACCGGCACTGTTCGTATTGATGCGCCTTTCCAGGCGACTGAGCCAGCCGCCGTAGGTGGCGCAACGGTGACCTTTGAACCTGGCGCGCGTACCGCCTGGCACACGCATCCACTGGGACAAACGCTTATCGTGACTCAGGGGCGCGGCTGGTTACAGGAGTGGGATAAAGAGGCAGAGCCGCTGAATCAGGGTGATATCGCGTGGATCCCGCCTGGCGTGAAACACTGGCACGGGGCCAGCGCGCAAACGGCGATGACCCATATTGCCATCGCCGAATCGGTGAACGGTAGCCCGGTCGAGTGGATGGAAAAAGTCACCGACGAGCAGTACCAGAACAGCTAGCCGCCGAACACCGCTATCGCCTGTTGCAGACGCGTGGTGCGCTGCGTCAGGTGATTGGCGGCATTGGCGACATTATCGACCATCCCGGTGTTGTTGCTGGTCATTACGCCGATACGAGAGATGGATTCGTTAATCAGCGAAAGCGCCTGCGTTTGTTCCTGTGTGGCATGGCCGATCTCTTTAATCAGGGAGGTCATCTGCAACACATTACCGATCATCACCGTCAGATGCGTTTCGGTCTGTTCCACCATTTCCACACCGTTGTTTACGCTGGCGACGTTCTTCTCGATCAGCGTTTTGATCTCTTTGGCCGCCGTGGCCGAGTGCTGCGCCAGGTTGCGCACTTCAGCCGCCACGACCGCAAAACCGCGCCCGGCTTCACCCGCGCGTGCTGCTTCAACCGCGGCGTTCAGTGCCAGAATATTGGTCTGGAAGGCAATACGGTCAATCACACCGATGATATCGACAATCTGGCTATTATCCTGCGATACCGACTGCATCATGCCGATGGTCTGTTTCATCATCGCTTCGCCGCTGTGGGCGCTGGCGCTGGTCCGGTCCGCCATCTGAATGGCTTCTTTTGCAGTTTCTGCCGTCTGCTGCACAGCACTGGCAATTTCTTCTACCGCCGCAGCGGTTTGCTGCAAATCATCTGCCGTCTCTTCGGAACGCGCCTGTAAGGCCGCGCCTTCTTTGGCCACCTGCTGACTGATATTGCCGATACCGCCAATCTGGGTACCAACATCATCCACCAGCGAATTCAGGTTTAAACCCGACTGATTCACGAGTCGCATCATCAGGCCAATTTCGTCGACCCGATCAAAATGGCAATAGTCTGTTTTGCGCCCGGAAACCACTCGCTGCATCTGGCTGACAATGGTTTTTAATGGCCGTGATATTTGTGCATTAAGGTATAGCGCCAGAATAATTAACGGAAGAATTACGCCACCCAGTTGACTAATACCTTTGGGTAATATCAGGAAAAGTAAACAAGAGAACAGGGCGGTTAGGGTAATGCCGATATTAACGCGCCGGGTAATGCTCAGTCGCTTAAAAACAGAGGTAAAAGAGAAAAGTCCGCGGCGAACTAACAACCCCTTATAAAAACGGTGATGTTTTAATTCGTTATTTCGCACTTTCTCATAGAGTTTTTCACTGGCTTCGATCTCTTCACGGGCGGGAATATTACGCACAGAGATATAACCGGTTAATGTGTCATTCTGGTAAACCGGCGTAACGTTGGCGCGCACCCAGTAGTGATCCCCGTTGTGGCGGCGGTTCTTGACAAGCCCTGTCCAGCTCTCTCCCTGCTGTAACGTAAACCACATGTCACCAAATGCCTCGGCCGGCATATCCGGGTGGCGAATAACATTATGGGGTTCACCCAGAAGATTTTCTTCTTTATATCCACTGGCTTCAATAAAGGCTGAATTCGCATAGGTAATATGACTATGCGTATTGGTTGTCGACATTAACGTCGACCCTTCGTTAAGTAAATACTCGTTTTGTGTAACGGGAGTGTTACGCCTCATGAGTAACTCCATAGTGATGTATATGTAAAAGAGAAGCCGCCCGATAAAGACACAGGCAAGAGATAAACTTTTATTCTTTGTTTTACAGCGAGCGTATTCTCCCTGAAAGTAAAGGTATTCGGAACACCCTAAGTTAACTATTTTTTACCTGTTTAATTTTGGCTATGTAATAAAAATGAAAATATTTACAGGTTCAGAATAACGTACCCCTGCAAATAAATGACTTAAGCCAAATAAACAGCGATACGTAGACTCTCCGGGTAAACTGATAATCCGAAATAGCGTTTTATTAACAGGATTTAAACGCTATGATTTGCTCAGTTTTTCTTCTTACAGGCCAGGAGGGAGAGTGAAAATCAATATAATTGGTACCAGCGGAAGCGGAAAAAGCACGCTTGCCAGGCGGATCGCCGCCGAGCTTGCTATCCCGTACATCGAGATGGATCGGCTTTACTGGCGCCCAAACTGGCAAGGAACAGAGGACGACGCGCTGAGGTCCAGGCTTGAAAACACGTTAGCTGCCACCGAGGACTGGGTGCTAGACGGCAACTATAACCGTACGCGCCCTGTTAAGTGGCGCAATGTGGATCTGGTGGTGTGGGTGGATTACGGTTTTGCCCGCACCCTGTATCAGGCCGTGAGCCGGGCATTCAGGCGTGCGTGGCATAAACAGGAGCTGTGGCCCGGCACGGGAAATTGTGAAAGCTTTCGTCGATCTTTTTTCAGCCGTGAGTCCATCATCATCTGGACAATCAAAACCTGGCGCAGTAACCGCGAACGTTACGAAGCTGATATGCGAAACCCACAGTATGACCATATCCGTTTTGTGCGCATCACCCGGCGGCAGGACGCAGAAACGCTGATTGCTTCGCTAAAGGCACAATATGAAAAGGGTTTTGCATTCCCAGTTTCCGGCAATCCAAATGTAAATTAATTGTTTCTCAGTGGTGAAATCCGCCTTTAATAATGACGACATGTTAAGTCAAACGAGATAACAACATGTCCTGGCGAATCAGCATTCTGGATAAAAGCCCTATAGCCGAAAATGAAACGGCTGCCGATGCGCTGGCGCGCACCTTAAGCCTGGCCCAACAGGCAGAAACCCTGGGTTATCACCGCTTCTGGATTGCCGAACACCACAACACACCTCAACTGGCCAGCCCCTCGCCGGAGCTGCTGATTGCCTGGATCCTCGGGCAAACAAAGCGCATTCGCGTCGGCTCTGGCGGCGTTATGCTCCAGCATTACAGCCCGTACAAAGTGGCGGAAAACTTCAACGTTCTGGCGGCCATTGCTCCCGGGCGTGTGGATCTGGGCGTGGGTAAAGCGCCCGGCGGTCTGCCGCTTTCCACTCGTGCGTTACAGCAGGGTCAGAACCCGCAACAAAAGGGCAGTTTTGCCGATCAACTGACGCAGCTGGATGGCTGGTTACGCAATGAAAACCCGTCGCAGGACGATGCCGTGCGTGCCACGCCGCTGCCACCGGTTCCGGCTCAGGGATTCCTGCTGGGAGCGAGCACCGAAAGCGCGCTGTTGGCGGCAAAACTCGGCTGGCATTTTGTCTTTGCCGCGCACCTGAACGGTGACCCCGACCTGCTGCGCGATGTGATTGCAACCTGGCGTGCTAACAGCGCCCGTGAAGTCATCGTTGCGGTACAGGTGATTGTTGCCTCTTCTCAGGCACAGGCCGATGCCCTGGCGCAAAAAGTGGAAGTGTGGGGCGTGGAGCTGGCAAACGGGCAGCGCGTGACCGTGGCAAGCGAAGAGCAGGCCTATGCTTTTGCCCGCCAGGCAGGGAGTGAGCCGGTGCGTATTGCCCGTCGCGCACAGTCTCTGCTGGCGGGGACGGCGGAATCGGTACTGGCACAACTTAACGCGCTGCACCAGAAGTGGGGCATCGACGAATTCATTATTGATACACCGGTTGCAGATGGCGCAACGCGTATTCAGTCCCTGCGTCTGCTGGCACAGGCACGACTCAACAAGGAGGTTACAGCATGAGTTTTGGTGAACAACTGATTGCCTGGCGCCGTGAGCTGCACCAGAACCCGGAACTGTCAGGACAGGAAGTGGAAACCACCGCTCGTTTACGCCAGTGGTTAACCCGTGCAGGCATCACGCCGCAGCCTTACGAGCTGTCGACGGGGCTGGTGGCGGAAATTGGTACGGGTAAAAAGTTGATTGCCCTGCGGGCAGATATTGATGCCTTGCCGATAGAGGAGCGCAGCGGTGTGCCATTTAGCTCACAGCGTGCGGGCGTTATGCACGCCTGCGGACACGATATCCACACCAGCGTGATCCTGGGGGCCGCGCTCAAGCTGAAAGAGCGTGAAGACGAGCTGAACGGGCGCGTGCGGATCCTGTTCCAGCCTGCGGAGGAGAATTTTGGTGGGGCAAAAAGCATGGTGCGCGCCGGCGCGTTACATGATGTCAGCGCCATCTTTGGGATGCATAACGAGCCGGGGCTGCCGGTCGGTGAATTCGCCACCCGCGGCGGGCCGTTTTATGCCAACGTCGACCGGTTTGTGATTCGCATTACCGGAAAAGGGGCGCACGCCGCACGTCCGCACGAAGGAAATGATGCCATTGTGCTGGCCAGCCAGCTGGTGACTGCGCTGCAAAGCGTGGCCAGCCGTAACGTCAATACGCTGGATTCCGTGGTACTCAGCGTCACGCGTATCGCCGGAGGGAATACCTGGAATGTCCTGCCGGAAAGCGTAGAGCTGGAAGGGACGTTGCGGACTCACCGCACCGAGGTGCAGCAAAACGTCAAAGCACGGGTAGGTGAAATCGCAGCCGGGTTTGCCAGCGCTTTTAGCGCCCAGATTGATATTACCTGGTACGCCGGGCCAACGGCGCTGGTGAACGATGAACGCTGGGCGGAATTCGCCACTTCGGTTGCGCGGGAAGCGGGTTATGAAACCCGTCACGCAGAGCTGCATATGGGTGGGGAAGATTTTGCGGTTTATCTCCAGACTATTCCGGGCGCATTTGTCAGTATTGGCAGCGCCAGCCCCTTTGGTTTACACCATCCGGCATTTAACCCTGACGAAGCATTAATCGAGCCCGCTGCCCGCTATTTTGCACAGCTTGCGGAAAAAGCACTGCAACACGTTTAAAAAATAAGAGGTGAATATGTCTGCAACCCGACAATTGCGGCTGGGAACCATATTGCATGGTGCATCCGGCAATATGTCTGCGTGGCGTCATCCGGCGGCCGCCGCAGATGCCAGTATTAATTTTAATTTCGTCAAAGAAACTGCATTAAAAGCGGAAGAGGGCAAGCTCGACTTCTTATTTGTCGCCGATGGCCTTTATATTAATGAAAAATCCATTCCGCATTTTTTAAATCGCTTTGAACCGCTCACCGTATTATCCGCGCTGGCGAGCATCACCACGCGTCTGGGGCTGGTGGGAACATTATCCACCTCGTACAGTGAGCCCTTCACCGTGGCACGCCAGTTTGCCAGTCTGGATCATCTGAGTAACGGCCGGGCGGGCTGGAACGTGGTAACCTCGCCGCTGGAAGGCTCGGCGAAGAATTTCTCCCGCGAAAAACACCCGGAACACGCGCTGCGTTATCGCATTGCCGATGAATATCTGGACGTGGTGAAAGGGTTGTGGGACTCCTGGGAAGGTGATGCCTTTGTGCGTGACAAAGAGAGTGGGCAGTTTTTTGATCCTGAAAAACTTCACACCCTGGATCACCACGGTGATTTCTTTAAGGTCGCCGGTCCGCTGAATATTGGTCGCACGCCGCAAGGACGGCCGATTGTATTTCAGGCTGGTGCTTCCGATGACGGGAAAAAACTGGCGGCGAAACATGCGGATGCCATATTTACCCACCACGAATCATTAGAAGAGGCGCAAGCCTTTTATTCCGATGTGAAACAACAACTGGAAATTAACGGTCGCCGCGCTACGGACTTACATATATTCCAGGGCGTCAGTGTGATTGTCGGAAAAGATGCTGATGATGTGGAGAGCCAATATCAAACCACCGCCGCACTAGTTTCTGTTAAAGACGCTCTGAATTATCTCGGCCGTTATTTTGAACATCATGATTTCAGCCAATATCCGCTCGATGAACCTTTCCCGGATATTGGCGATTTAGGTAAAAACAGTTTCCGCAGTACCACGGATGAAATTAAGCGTAATGCCAGGGAACGTAACTTAACCCTGCGCCAGGTGGCGCTGGAAGCCGCCTCGCCGCGCCCGCGCTTCTCCGGTACCCCGGAACAGGTGGCAGACGGGCTTCAGGCGTGGTTCGACGGCTATGCGGCTGACGGATTCATCATTCAGGGCGGTACGCCGGATACCTTCCCACGCTTTGTTGAGCAGGTCGTGCCGGTACTCCAGGCGCGCGGTATTTTCCGCACGGAATACCCTGGCACCACGCTTCGCGAGAGTCTGGGATTAGCACAACCTGAAAATCAGTTTACACAACAATAAAAGAGAACCCGCTATGCAGAAAACATCGCTTATTCTGGCGCTTGCGCTGGCCTTTACCCCTGCCGTCTGGGCAGAAAATGTGAATATTAACGGCACGGGCGTGAGCCTGGAAGCCAATAAAGCCCCGGTCAATACGGCGAAAAACAGCGCGGCCGTGGCGCAGTTGCCAAAAGATTATCGCTTCGCCGTGCCGGGTAAATTTACCGTGGCGGTGGCTGCGCTTAACTCGCCGCCGCTGACGGTTTTCTCTGACGACAACAAAACCCTGCTCGGCAGCGAAGTAGACGTGGCGCGGCTGGTGGCCGACAGCCTGGGCCTTGAGCTGAACGTGGTGCCAACCTCCTGGGAAGACTGGCCGCTGGGCGTGGCATCTGGCAAATACGATGCGGCAATCAGCAACATCACCGTCACTAAAGAGCGCAAAGAGAAGTTTGATTTTGCGACTTACCGGAAAGACTCGCTGGGCTTCTACGTGAAATCCACCAGCCCGATTAAGTCTATCGAGAAAGCGGAAGATATTGCCGGGCTGCGCATTATTGTCGGCTCTGGCACCAATCAGGAATCGATCCTGCTGGCGTGGAACGCCGAAAACCTCAAAAAAGGCCTTAAGCCTTTTACCCCGGTGTACACCAAAGACGATGCGGCGCAAACCCTGGCGATTCAGTCCGGGCGGGCTGATGCCTTCTTCGGCCCGAACGTGATCGGTGCCTGGAAAGCGGCATTAACCGGGAAAACCAAACTGGTGGGCAGCGTGGACGGCGGATGGCCGAAGGCCGCGCATATCGCGGTCACGCTGAAAAAAGGCAGTGGTCTGGCGGAGCCGGTGCAGACCGCGCTTAACGGCGTGATTAAAAACGGCGACTACGACAAAGTGCTGAACCGCTGGGGCGAAGGGGTTGAGCGTATCCCGCAATCAGAAGTGAACCCGGCAGGTCTGGGTGACTAAGGAGGCCGTATGAGCGAACAATTTCGCGATGTTTCGCCGGAAGACGCCGATCTTCAACCCATCATTGATGGGTTGTTCGGTGAATACGCCGCCCGCTACGGGGACTATTTCTCAAAAGACGCGGAAGTGGAACTGACGGAGTGGTACTTAGCGCCGCAGGGGCTGTTTATCGTGCTGGAGCGTGACGGCGAGATCATCGCCACCGGGGCCTACAAACCCTTTGATGAACGCACCGCTGAGATCAAACGCATCTGGACCAATAAGGCGCTACGCCAGCAGGGACTGGCTGCCCGTGTGGTACAGGAGCTGGAGCGCAGGGCGGTGCTGGCGGGGTATAGCCAGATTTACCTCACCACCGGTTTTCGTCAGCCGGAGGCTGTCAGGCTCTATATCAGCCAGGGCTATCAGCCGCAGTTCGATCTTAACCGTGACCCGGAAGAGTACAGCCAGCCCCCGTTTGACGGGCGGCTGCGATTCACCAAAACGCTGGTACGCGAAGCGTTCAGTAAAACCGCATGAGGAACGACGATGAGAAACGTTGAAACCATTAAGGTGGTCCCGGCGCGTTACCCGCTGCGCGCCGTCGGTGCTGTGGCGGCGCTGTTTGTGCTGGCCGTGGTTATTCAGTCCGTGGCTTTTAATCCGCGCTGGGAGTGGGCGGTGTTTGCCCGATGGTTCTTTGATCCGGTTATCCTGGAAGGGTTAGGCCAGACGCTACTGCTGACGCTGATTGGCACCGTCTTAAGCGTAGTGATCGGCGGGATGCTGGCGCTGGCACGCCTGTCATCTTCATGGCTCTTGAGCAGCCTGGCCTGGGGCTATATCTGGTTGTTCCGTTCGCTACCGCTGATTGTGGTGCTGATCATCCTTTATAACTTCTCGTATCTCTACGACACGCTTTCCCTCGGCGTGCCCTTTACTGGCATCACCTGGGGAAGCTTTGAAACCATCAACGTGCTCGGGCAATTCTCCACCGCCGTGGTGGGGCTGACGCTGGTCCAGAGTGCTTACACCGCGGAAATTATTCGCGGGGGCTTCCTCGGGGTCGATCACGGCCAGTATGAAGCGGCCGCCGCACTGGGATTACCCGCGTGGCGCCGTACCCTGCGCATTATTCTGCCTCAGGCGCTGCGCACCATTCTGCCGGCGGGGTTCAACGAAATCATCAGCCTCGCGAAGGGCACCGCAATGGTTTACGTGCTGGCGATGCCGGAGCTGTTCTACACCATTCAGATGATCTACAACCGCACCCAGGAAGTGATCCCACTGCTGATGGTTGGCGCGGTGTGGTATCTGGTGATCACCACGGTGTTGTCCGCCATTCAGCATTTAGTGGAACGCGGCCTTGCCCGTAGCGAACGCCGTTCGGCGGTGAATCAGAACCGTGCCAGTAGCCGTACTCGTTCCGTGACCACCACTCAAGTACAGGAGCCTGTCCATGCAAGCCTCTCCTGAAGGACACATTTCGATTACCGGCGTCAGTAAGTTCTTTGGCCGCCATAAAGCGCTGGATAACGTCTCACTTGAGATCCCACCCGGTTCCGTCACGGTGATCCTTGGGCCATCTGGCTCCGGAAAATCCACGCTGCTGCGCACCATTAATCATCTTGAGCGGGTGGATGAAGGCTTTATCCAGATAGACGGGGACTACATTGGTTACCGCCGTCAGGGGGATAAGCTGTATGAACTTAAGGAGAAAGAGATCCTTAAGCAGCGCGTTAACGTAGGTTATGTGTTCCAGAACTTTAATCTGTTCCCGCATCTCACGGTGCTGGAAAACCTGATTGAAGCCCCGATTGCCCACAAACAATTGAGCCGCAAAGAGGCCATTGAAAGGGCGCACGGGCTGCTGGACGTGGTGGGATTGCGCGATAAAGCCGATGCCTGGTCGCGGCATCTCTCCGGTGGCCAGCAGCAACGCATTGCCATTGCCCGCGCGCTGGCGCTGCGCCCACGGGTGATGTTGTTTGATGAGCCCACTTCTGCGCTCGACCCTGAGCTGGTGGGCGAAGTGCTCGATGTTATCAAAAAGCTGGCCCGTTCCGGGACAACGCTGGTGGTGGTGACCCACGAGATCGGTTTTGCCCGCGAAGTGGCGGACCAGGTGGTGTTTATGGTCGATGGCAAAATTGTCGAGCAGGGCAGCAGCGACGAAGTATTAAACCACCCGTCCCACGCGCGAACGCGCCAGTTCCTGTCAAAAGTGCTGTAAGGAGTGCAGATGAAATATGGAGTTCTGGCCGGCCTGGTGCTGACCACCGCAAGCCACGCCAGCATTGATTTAAAAGCCAATGAGCAGCCTCTGCCGGTCACGATGGATCAACAGGCGGTGGCAAAGATCCCAAAAGGGTATCAGTTTGTCGAGCCGGGCACGCTGACGGTGGCGATTTCCGCGCTCAATTCACCGCCGCTTGCGCTGCTCGCCAGTGATAACCGCACGCGTATCGGCAGTGACCCGGATATCGCCCGGCTGCTGGCGGGCAGCCTGGGGCTAAAACTGAAGCTGGTGCCCACCGCCTGGGAAGACTGGCCGCTGGGGATCACTTCCGGGCGTTATGACGTGGCGCTGGTGAATATCGCCGTGACCGAACAGCGCAAAGAGAAGTTTGACTTTGCCACCTACCGTGTTGACTCTCTGGCCTTTTCGGTGAAATCCACCAGTGATGTTCAGTCGATAAAAAGCGCTGGCGATCTGGCGGGCAAAAAGGTGATTGTCGGCTCCGGGACCAACCAGGAGCGTATTTTGCTCGGCTGGAATGAAGAGAACAAACGCGCCGGGCGTGAAACTGCGCTGCCGGTGTATCTGACCGATGATGCTTCGGGCAATCTGTACATTCAGTCCGGCAGAGCGGATGTCTTTTTTGGCCCGCAGTCCGTGTCGGCGTATAAAGCCGCGCTAACCGGCAAAACCCGCGTAGTGGGCTTAGGGCCGAAGAAAGCGTATGTGGCTACCACCACCAAAAAAGGCAATGAGCTGGTGTATGCGCTACAGGCGGCGCTGGACGGCGCCATTCAGCGCGGTGAGTACCAGAAGGTCCTGGCGCGCTGGGGTGAGCAGGGCGAAGCGGTGGTGCAATCAGAGGTGAATCCGCCGGGGATAACGTACTAATGCTGCTCTACACTTAGGGTTTTCTCCCTGAAAGGGCAACACGATGAAACTCTATGGCGTACCCGGCTGCGGCTCGGCAATCAGTGAAGTGATGCTGACCCTGGCCGACATTCCTTATCAGTTCGTCAATGTGGACGGTTTTGATGCACCCGGGCCACAGCGGTCCTTACTCGAAACGCTTAACCCGTTATGCCAGGTACCGACGCTGGTGCTGGAACACGGGGAGGTAATGACTGAAACGGCGGCCATCGCCCTGATGGTGCTCGACAGATGCCCGGAGCTCGCACCGCCCGTGGGGCAGTCTGAACGGCGCCAGTTTCAGCGCCTGCTTATCTGGCTGGTGGCCAATGTCTATCCCACCTTCACCTACGCCGATTATCCAGAACGCTGGGTTCCTGATGCGCCGGAACAGCTCAGGGATAACTGTCTTGAATACCGAAAATCGCTCTGGCTGTGGCTGGAAGAACAGCTCAATCCTGCGCCCTATACCTTTGGCGAACAGTTAACGTTGATCGATGTTTATCTTGCGGTGATGCGTTCGTGGGGGCCGCGCCACGCGTGGTTTGCCGCCAACACGCCAAAGATAACTGCCATTGCGGATACCGTGTGTGCGCTGCCTGAACTGCACAAGGTGTTAAAGGCGAACGAAATTATCTGATAACGTGGAACGCTAACTCACAACTGGAAGCCTGCACATGCCACACGTAGATATCAAATGTTTCCCTCGCGATTTAAACGATGAACAAAAAGCCGCGCTGGCGGAAGATATTGCCCAAGTGATTATTCGCCATTTTGACAGCAAAGACAGCTCAGTGTCTGTGGCCCTGAATCAGGTACAGCCGGAAGAGTGGAAAGCGCAGGTCTGGGACACGGAAATTGGCCCGAAGATGGATGAGTTGATTAAGAAACCCGGCTATTCGATGTAAGTTTTGTTGCCGGGCAGGTATGAGAGCTACCCGGCAATAACGTTACAGCGCAGACCGACGATACGGCGCATAGTCCGCCTGCCACCAGGTCTTCTCAATACGCGCCATTAATTCGTCATCCGAGACGGCGGGTGCAACCCCCTGGTCAATAGCCGTGCGCGCAACGGCAAACGCAATGGTGCGGGAAACCGACTCAATCTGATCCACCGGAGGCAGCAGACCCCCTTTTTCGGTGGTGACCAGCGGCGACTGCGCGGCCAGCGTGCGGCTGGCAGTCATCAGCATCTCTTCCGTAACCCGGCGGGCGTTACTGGCCATGATGCCTAAACCGAGGCCCGGGAAGATATAGGCGTTGTTGCACTGGGCGATTTCATACTGCTCGTTTTGATAGAACACCGGTGCGAACGGACTACCGGTGGCAATCAGGGCGGCACCCTGCGTCCACTCGATCAGATCCTGCGGCTGTGCTTCGGCACGCGATGTCGGGTTAGACAGTGGCATAATAATCGGACGCGGGCAGTGGCGATGCATCTCTTTGACGATTTCTTCACTGAACAACCCTGGCTGCCCCGAAACCCCAATCATCACCGTTGGTCTGGCGTTTTTTACCACCTCCAGCAGTGAAATATTGTTCGATTCAACCTGCCAGTCCTGGATATTGACCCGCGCCGTAAGCAGGTTTTTCTGGAAGTCGAGCAGGTTGGTCATGTCATCCGTCAACAAGCCAAAGCGATCGACCATAAAGATCCTGCTGCGGGCTTCGGTCTCGGTCAGGCCGTCTTCCACCATCAGCGCCACGATTTTTTCCGCGATGCCACATCCCGCCGAGCCGCTGCCTAAAAAGACGACGCGCTGATCGCGAATGCGGGTTCCCGCGGCGTGAGCGGCGGCAATCAGCGTGCCGGAAGTCACTGCCGCCGTGCCCTGGATGTCGTCATTGAAACAGCAAAGCTGGTCGCGATAGCGCTGGAGCAGTTTGGTCGCGTTCTTTTGGGCAAAATCCTCGAACTGGAGCAGCACATCCGGCCAGCGCGCTTTAACGGTGCTAATAAACATATCCATAAACTCGGCGTACTGGTCATCGTTGATACGCGGATGGCGCCAGCCCATATACATTGGGTCATCAAGGTGCTGCTGATTGTTGGTGCCGACATCCAGCATAATCGGTAGCGTAGAGGCCGGGTGCACACCGCCACAGGCGGTATACAAAGACAGCTTGCCAATTGGGATCCCCATACCGCCGATCCCCTGATCCCCAAGCCCCAGAATACGTTCGCCGTCGGTGACCACAATGACGCGGATATCATTGCGGGAAAAACTCTGGAGCATCTCGTCAATACGGTGACGGTTAGGCCATGAAATAAATAAACCACGCGCACGGCGATAAATGGTAGAGAAGTGTTCGCACGCTTCACCTACGGTTGGCGTATAGATAATGGGTAAGGTTTCTTTAAGGTGCGAGCGCAACAGGTTGTAAAATAATGTCTCGTTAGTGTCCTGGATATTTCTCAGATACACGTGGCGGGAAATATCACTCTTGAAATGACAGAATTGCACCCAGGCGCGTTCGGTCTGTTCTTCGATAGTTTCTACATTGTGCGGTAATAAACCGTGCAGGTTAAAATTGTCACGTTCTTCTTTAATAAATGCCAGCCCCTTGTTTAACAGCGGATTTTCCAGCAAAACGGCTCCGTTATACGGTGTGTAAAGCACTTCTTTGCGAGACATGGGTAACTCCTGAGAGAATGTAAATTAAAACAGATTAAGAAATTAAATAAATCATGATGCCTTCAGTCAGCACACCTACGGCAGTACCAATCAATATCGAAGAAGATGCCGTATCAATATAGGTGTCGCTGCGCAATGCAAACATTCCCGCGGCTATTGCGGAAGGTGTGGCGCCAATAATAACGACCTGCTGCAATAACGTATGGCTGAGCCCAAATGCCAGACCGGCGGCTGCCATCATGGCGGGCTGAATAAGATTTTTAATGCTGATATTGGTAAATGTCTGTACGTTAAGTTTTGGACGTTCACCGTAGAAAAGAAGCCCAAGGGCAAACAGAGAAAGCCCGCCAGACACTTTGCCAACCATTTCAATTGGCATACTGAGAATATGCGGTATTTGCACCCCGGCCAGGCTTAGCAATACGCCCGAAACAGGGATCCAGACGATGGGGTTGCGGGCTGCTTTAATCAGACTTTGCAGCACCATCGCACCCGGATGCTGCGCGTTGAGGCTCTCATCACCACTTTTATCTCCCATACGAATCAATACGATAGTCAATGGGATCATGATGACGCTGGTAATGATGTTGCCAATCAGCACGCCGATAAATCCTTCCGGGCCAATCAATACCGCCAGAACCGGGGCTCCAAAATAGGCCATATCCGGGAAGGCGCACACCAGTGACTGAATGGCGCTGGTTTTAATATCATGACGAAAAACAAAGCGTGAAATAAACAATGTCAACAAATAAGACCCCATCAGACCAACAACCAGCACAGCCATAAATGTCAGGTTCTTAATTTTATTGGGGTCAGTATTTAATGCGCCGATAAAAAGATGAAAAGGAAGGGCGAAGCGAATGACTACCGTTGCCAGAACGTTAGCATCTTCACGCCGGGTATAACCCAGCTTTCCGCTTAACCACCCTAATAGCATAATAAAGACGAGTGGAAACAGGGACTGTAATAATAATGAGGGCATAAGATATCCTGTCGAGTACATTTTATGGGTTTTGTTGATGCGCTAATCTAGCGGTTAGCAAACAGGGCAGGAGTGATAACGGTCACACTCTATCTGGTTTTATTAATTTCAAAATGGTTGTTTTAGTTTGATAAGGCTGTGTGCATTCATATATTGATGAATGACAAGAAAAACGCAGTAATTTATAAAAAACAGAATCGCCAGTAACTTTAGTTACATAATGATGATTTAAGTTATTTAAAATGGAATTACCATGCTGCTCACATTTCCATCAATCCTGTTGTCAGGCGATCTGTTTTACTGAATTTGCCCATGATATTTTCACCCTGAGCCTGGTTTATAAAAGGCCTTTATACATTTTTTCTTTTTAGAACGTTTTAAATCTGATGAATAACATCACGTTATTCTTTTTCTCTGTTTATCCGAACTGACTAATCAGGTGATTATATGAAAGATAATCCTGTACATCCTTCTCCGGCGGCATCACCGCGTTTTACCTTCAGCCTGAACAATGCTGAGGTTGGGGCTGTGCCGTTGATCTTGTTTGTGGGCATAGCCTCTATCGTGGCCATTTCCGCGTGGGCGGGCCTGTTACCGAAAAATATGATTGGCGGGCTGGCGGTGATCATGACGCTCGGTTTCGCGTTTGCCAAAATCGGCCGGCAAATCCCGGTGCTGAAAGATATCGGTGGCCCGGCGATCCTGTGCCTGATGGTGCCATCGATACTGGTTTATTTCGGGGTGTTCCAGAAACATACGCTGGATACCGTACACCTGCTGATGAAAGAGGCGAACTTGCTCTATTTTGTGATCGCCTGTCTGGTGGTGGGCAGCATTCTGGGGATGAATCGCATTCTGCTGATCCAGGGAATGATCCGCATGTTCGTTCCGCTGGTGGTCGGCACAATGATGGCGGTACTGAGCGGTTTAATCGTCGGTTCATTGTTTGGTTTTACGCCGTATCACACGTTCTTTTTCATCATCGTTCCGATTATCGGCGGCGGGATTGGCGAGGGGATTTTGCCGCTGTCGCTGGCGTATTCGGCAATTTTGGGGCAAACACCGGATGTCTATGTTGCGCAGCTGGCTCCGGCCGCGGTGGTGGGGAATATCTTTGCGATTATCTGCGCAGGCGTCTTTGCGCGTCTGGGGGCGAAACGGCCCTCGCTTTCAGGGAATGGCATGTTAACCCGTGGCAAAAGCGAGGATAACCTGTTCGCTGGCGCGCAGCATGTGCAGCCGACCGATTTTCACCTGATGGGCGGCGGTCTGCTGATGGTATGCGCATTCTTCATTGTGGGGGGATTGTTTGAAAAGCTGGTACACATTCCAGGCCCGGTACTGATGATCCTTATTGCCGTGCTGTGCAAATACTTCCGGCTGATCCCGGACTCCATGGAGCAGGGGGCTCACAGTTGCTATAAGTTTGTTTCCGCCGCTCTGGTGTGGCCGCTGATGATTGGTCTGGGCATGTTGTATGTTCCGCTGGAAAGCGTGGTGTCGGTCTTTTCCGTAGGGTACGTGGTCGTGTGCGGCTCGATTGTGATAGCGATGGCGTTAAGCGGGTATTTTATTGCTTCGCGGCTGAACATGTACCCGGTTGAAGCGGCAATTGTGACCTGCTGCCACAGCGGCCTGGGCGGAACAGGGGATGTGGCGATTTTGTCCGCCTCTAACCGTATGTCGCTCATGCCGTTCGCGCAGATTGCCACCCGTATTGGCGGCGCATCGACGGTGATTTTCGCCACGCTGCTGCTGGGATGGATAATGTAGTTTTGATGGAGGTAAGCCGGGTAGATACCCGGCTTGCTGAACGGCAATCAACGATGGCGGATTTGCAGTGTCGCAGGCAGGTAGCGCTGTAGCGGCTCCGGCGTATTGCCATCAATCAACTGGGTTATCAGGTCGTAGCAGTGCCAGGCCAACTGACGGTTGTCCTGCTGCACGGTATCAATACGCAGCGACAGCGAATCGTAGAGATAGTGATCGTCGAAGCTCGCCAGATGAATATCGGAATCGAGCAAATTGTGCTGGCTCATATAGCGCAGCACCCCTTCCAGCAGCCCACAGGCGGCGGTAAACAGCGCCTTTGGCGGCCGACCGAGACGGGCGCAGAGGGCGGCGAACATCTCGTAGCCGGAGCTGGGATGATAGTTACCGTTGATCACCCATTCCGGGTGCAGTTCGATACCCGCCTGGGCCAGACCCTGCGTAAACCCAGCCAGTCGATCGCGTGACGGCGATAGCCGCGGTTGGCCGCCTAAAAACCAGAACTCATCGCTATGGGAAGGCGCGATACGGGAAATGAGATCTGCCGTCGGGGTAATCGAATCGGTCATGACCAGTGGCAGGGCGCTTTCATTAGGGCAGCGGTCGAACAGCACCACCGGCAGCTGGTTGCTGAGCTTCAGATAGTCGGCATCATTATGCATACAGGAGGCGACGATCAGCCCGTCAACCTGACGGGCAATCATATTGTTCACCACCATGTTCTCCTGACTGGGGTTTTCATCAGTACAGGAGATAAGCAGCTGAACCCCGGCCTCGCGGCACAGCGTTTCAAGCTCGTGGGAAAAGACGGCAAAACCGTAGTTGGTGATCTCCGGCACAACCAGCCCGACGGTGTGGCTGCGGTTATCGCGCAACGAGCGGGCATGAATGCTCGGCTGATAATGATGCTCACGGGCAATCGCCAGCACGCGCTCACGAGTTTCCTGCGCCACGCGCAACTCCTTGCCACGCCCGCTCATCACCAGGCTGGCGGTTGCTTTGGACACGCCAGCCAGTTCGGCAATATCTTTAATGGTTACGCGTTTGGTTTTCATTACGACGCCATGAGCCTGAAATCAAAACGCTTATTCTACCATGCATCGTCGCAGCGGCCAGTAGCAGAATGCTTCAGGCGTGATCCCGGAGAGCATTAGCTGTGCCGGATAGTCCGGGAAGTAGCGGCTGCTCATCACACCTTCGCCGTCGTTAATGAAAATTTCCACGCTCGACTGGTCGATAAAAATCCGCAGCGAGCGAATTTCCCCGCGCCAGTAGCGATAGTGTGTTTCGTCTTTAGCAAGGCTGCGTCGCGCCAGGCGAATGCCGCTGGCATCACGTTCGAGGGTGAGCGCGCCACCAAAATCGATACGTAACGCGTCTTCACGGGTGGTTTCCAGGGATATCTCCATCGGTTCCAGCGGCAGGGCACTGTCCTGCCAGCTGTGCGCGTCGCCACGCAGGGCGGTGAGTTCACGCAGCGGGCGCTGCCAGAGCTGACCGTCGATAAACTCCAGCTCGCGCAGGCAGGTCATCTGATGGATCCAGCCGTTAGCCAGCGTCGGCTGAAGCATCTCTTCGCCGTCCGGCACGCCCATCCAGCCGACCAGCAGACGGCGACCGTCGCTTGCCTGCATGGTTTGTGGGGCGTAGAACTCAAACCCGGCGTCCAGTTCGTGCAGTTCGCCGTGTTTGAACGCTGCGCGTTCGTAGTCGAAATCGCCGCTCATCCACACTGCCGGGTAGGTGTTGAGAAAACGCTCCTTCTCGCGGGTAATCCCTTGCGGGCAGCAAATCAGGACATGCTGGCCACCGAGCGCAAACAGGTCCGGGCACTCCCACATATAGCCCGCGTCATCCAGGCCATTGATAGCGTAACCGGCGATTTCGCCTTCATTATTCCATTGATGCAGGTCAGCAGAGCTGAATAACAGCACCTTGCCGCGCTTTTGCAAATCCTGTGCGCCCAGCACCATGTACCAGTGACCTTCATGCTGCCAGACTTTCGGGTCGCGTACGTGGCCGGTATAGCCTTCCGGTAGCGGTAATACCGGGCCGAGTTTCGTAAACGTGCCGTCGGCATTTTCTGTCGCCAGGCACTGCCACGCGGTTCGACTGCCGTCGTCAAATTTGACGTTACCGGTATAGCACAGGGTGAGCGTGCCCTGACTATCCACGGCGCTGCCGGAGTAGCAGCCGTTACGGTCGTACTCTTCATCCGGCATGAGTGCGATAGGCTCATGTTGCCAGTGCAGTAGATCGGCAGAACTCCAGTGCGCCCAGCACTTGAACTTATGATCGCAGGCGAGCGGGTTCCACTGATAGAACAGGTGATATCGTCCGGCAAATTCAACGAAGCCGTTGGGATCGTTCATCAGCCCGGTCACCGGCGCATGGTGCCAGCGGGGATAGTGGCTGTCGGCCAGCGCGCGCGGCTGGCCCTGCATAACGGCCTGCAAAATCGCAGGCAGGCGTGATGGAAGTGACATTATTCAGCGTCCGTTTTGTATTTCAGTACCAGGGAGACGACAAAGGCGACGCCAAAGGCGATAACCATCCCGATAATGTAGTTCAGCAGCGAACTGGCCTGCACAATCGCCATGCCGGGGATAGCCGTCAGGCCTACCGCAGTCATGTAGACATGCATGGATACCACCCACGCGCCGCCCACCGCGCCGCCAATCAGGGCGGCGATAAACGGTTTTACAAAGCGTAAGTTAATACCAAAAATCGCTGCTTCGGTGATGCCCAGCATCGCAGAGAACGCTGAGGGCAGGGTAATGGCTTTGATTTTTGCATCTTTCGTTTTAAACCACACCGCCAGACAGGCTCCGCCCTGGGCAACGTTGGCCATCGCCCAAATCGGCAGCAGGAAGTTAACCCCGATGGACGGGTTACCCAGCAGTCCGGCTTCGATGGCATGGAAGCTGTGGTGAATACCGGTAATGACGATAACCGAATAGAGGCCGCCAAACAGCAGTCCGGCCAGCCAACCGGCGTGGGTTATCAGGGTGCTAAGGACGAACGAAATACCGTCGCCAAGCGCGCGACCGGCCGGGCCGATAATCAGCAGGGCGATAAAACCGGAAATGATCACCGTCAGGAATGGCGTCAGGATCAGATCCAGCGCATCGGGGATCACACGACGCAGCTGTTTCTCAACGATGCTCATAAACCACACTGCCAGCAGCACCGGGAACACCGTGCCCTGATAGCCGATCATCGCAATCTCAAGGCCGAAGAAGTTCATGGTATGGAAACCGGCAGCCACACCCCAGGCGTTGGTGAGCGCCGGGTGGGTCAGGATGCCGCCAAGCGTCGCACCAAGATAAGGATTACCGCCGAATTCGCGTGCGGCGGTGAAGCCAATCAGGATCGGCAGAATAATAAACGCCGCCGAGCTGCACATATCCAGCATGATGTAGATGGCGTTACCCGGGTCGACCCAGCCGTATGTTTTGACCATCCCCAGCAGGCCCATCAACAGGCCGGAGGCGACGATAGCCGGGATGATCGGCACAAAAATGTTCGATAACAGGCGGGCGATGCGCTGGAAAGGATTCAGTTTTTTCGCCGCAATGTCGGCAGCTTCCGATTTGCTGGATTCGCCAATCCCTGCTGCCTGGATAAAGGCGGCGTAGACTTTGTTCACCACCCCGGTGCCGAAGATAATTTGCATCTGTCCGGCGTTACGGAAACAGCCCTTAACCCCATCAATTTTGCCGATGGCCTGCTGATCGGCCAGTGAATCATCGACCAGCACCAGGCGCAGGCGTGTGGCGCAGTGCGCGGCGCTGGCGATATTTTCCTTGCCTCCCAAAAGCGGAAGTAGCGAGTGGGAAATTTGTTCAAAATCCATAGTACCCTCTGAATGCGTATTGTTTTTCGAGTTGTCGTCCCGTGATAAGGGGGCGCAGTCTCTTCATCGTTATTGGGTCCGGGGCGACGAAAGGCACGTAGTCGCCCCGGTGGTGACTGTCGTCAGATATTAACCGTCAAAACCAGGTTTCCATCTGCATCCCGAACGACCATTCGCCGCCCGATTTAAAACCACTGCTCCCCAGCGCGTCATCGCTGGCGTAGTTATTCAGTTTTTTGCTCCAGTCCATCCATGAGGTGTAAAGACGGATTTCAGGACGGCTGAAGAAATCACCAATGTCGCCAACCTTAAAGGTCGGGGCAACGGTAAGCTTGTAGAAGCTCCCGTTTACCGCATGGCGATCGTTATAACCTTCAGGTTTGAGATCCATATACTGGTAGCTGCCTTCATAAGCGAGAGCGAAGTTCTGATTGATCTCCTGGATCAGGCGCATGTTGAGCGTTGCCCACTGATAGCTATCGCCATCGGCATAACGGTCTTTACTGCTTTGCGCCAGTATCGCTGGGGCAATGAACCAGTTTTTGCTAAGCGGCGTGGTGCCGTAGCTGGCGAAACGCCAGGTGTTGGCACCCGAGCGCAGTGCGCCGTCAGACCCGATACCTTTAACTTCTGCGCCCAGGCCGTGACCATAGAGCAGGGCGGTTTTGCTGCTACCCTCACGCAGGCCGTAGAAACTGTCGTTGTGTAAACCGAGCAGGGTATGCACACCGGTATTTGCCGCATCGCCTTTGACCGGATTACCGTTGGTATCCAGACGTTCATCGTTATCTTTTGCCCGCATCCCGCTGACCATCACCTGCACCGGGCCGATGAAGTTGTTCATGCTGACGATGTAGTTCTGCACGCTGTTGCTCGAATCAGCGATATCGCCGAAGTTACGCCCGTAAAGAGAGAAGTTACTCCGAACGCTGTCGTTCCACCTGACGTCGTAAATACCACCCCCGGTACCGGCGAGGAACACGACATCCGAGTCGATCCAGTGAATGTCAAAGTTATCCCGGTCAAAGCGTTTCCCGGCCCACAGGGTGGAGCCTTTAAACGGCCCGTCGAAGGTAGGCAGGTTGCCCAGTTCGACAAAGGCCTGACGGACGTTCAAGTCACTGGTGCTCGCCGTCCAGTCGTTATAAGTGGTTTGACCGTCGGCAACCATGACTTTGAAGCGGGTTGTTGCCCCATTATCCAGGGTCTGCTTATGTTCAAGATTCATTTCAACATAGGTATCAGCCTGGTTTCCCAGACGGCCAATAGCCCCGCCGGTTTCCCCTGCTGGCGTCATGTAGGCTCCGGATTTGGTGCTGGCCCCGGAGTCATTCATTATCACGCCGGAGCGGGCATAGCCGTGGAACTCAAACCCGCTTTTTTCATCGGCTTTTTTCTCCAGTTTGGCGGTACGCTGAGCCACTTCCTGAGTGCTGTCCTGGGTTTTTTGTTGCTGTGTCGTGAGCTGTTGTACTTTCTTCTCTGCCGACTCGGCGCGGGTTTCTGCCGTTTGCGCTCTGTTTTCTGCATCCTGCAGGCGTTTTTCCAGCGCAATTAAACGGGCTTCAATACTGCTGAGATCCGTTTGTGCATGGGCTGAGGCGGCGCCGGTTAGCAAAGCGATAAGAACCGCGAGTGTGCTTTTTCTGAACATATTGATTGCATCCCAAAAGGAAAATATAAAATTGTGTGTTTTTGCTAAACCGGTTTAGTTGCTATGTTAAGCACGACATTTAACATTTTGAAATTGATTTTGCTAAACCGGTTTAATAAGTGTGATGGATGCAACAAAGTGGACCGCGCACGACGGTATTTTGGATCAAATCTGGCGTTGTAGATCGCGCTGGTATGGAAGGGCTGTCATCGCGCCTTTCGCCAGGGTTGCCAGGGCGCCGCAGGTTTGCGCCAGAGTGAGCGTTGGCTCCAGGGCATTGATATCCGCCGGCATCCCGTTGGCTGCAAGGCTGGCGAGCAGTCCGGCGACAAACGCATCGCCCGCACCGGTGGTATCCACGCTGACAACCGGTTTAGCGCTGAAATGGGTAAACTGCTGCTGGAATGCGGCGATGACGCCCGCTTTACCCTGAGTCACCAGCAGTAATTCAGGCTGATAACGCTCAGTGATGACGGCGATCCCCTGCGCGATATCATTACTGTCGCTGATAAGTACCAGCTCTTCTTCGGACAGTTTCACCACGTCCGCCAGATACAGGGCGCGGTCGAGACAGGTGTGCAGCAGGTTCTGATCTTGCCAGAGATCCAGGCGGATATTAGGGTCAAAGCTCACCCGGCCACCGGCATGTTTGATTTTTTCCATTGCGGCAAACGTCGTACTGCGGCTGGGTTCGGTGCTAAGAGCAATAGAGCAGACGTGCAGCCACTGGTTGGCGGTAAAATTCGGTAGGTCTTCTTCTTCCAGGAACAGATCTGCGCTGGGACGTACCATAAAGGTAAAGTTTCGTTCACCCTGGTCGTCAAGGTCGACAACCACGGTAGAGGTGCGATGCTGGTCATCAAGGCGCATGTGGCTGATGTCGACCTGCTCCTGTTGCAGGGTATGGCGCATAAAACGACCAAACGGATCGTCGCCGACGCGCCCGATAAACCCGCTGTTGCCGCCAAGGCGAGCAACACCTACTGCCACGTTAGCCGGTGCGCCGCCGGGACACTGTAGTAGACGCCCCTCGCTTTCCGGCAGCAGGTCTACCACCGCATCGCCCAGAACCCAAACTTTTGCATTCATGTTGGTATTTCCCCTCTCATTGCTAAACTTAATTAAACCGGTTTAGCTTATTAAAGCACAGGGGTAAAGTAAGTGAAATGCCACGATCCGAAAAGTGCGGGGTCAGGGGCAAAAATGAACCTTTGACTTGCCGCCTGATTCTCAGGTGAGATAAGACGCAAAAAAGCCCCCGAGGGGGCTAAAGGGTTTTGCTGCTGCGAGAGGAAAGGTGACCCTCTTATTTGGTCAGTTCTGCCGTCATATGAACGCGGTTATTAAACTGAGCGCTGGTAATTTTGTATGACGCACCTTGTTCAGCCGCCTGTGCGGCAATTTTGGCTTCTGCACGATCCAGGGTGGAAGCGCTGGCGCTGATGCTCTGCGCGAAAGCACCGAAAGACATCAGAGAGAGAGCGGAAACTACAACTAAAGTTTTGATGGTTTTCATGGTCGTATTCCTTAAGTTATTTTGTTCTGTATGGGGCTGTGTTGCCCTGATGTGATAAATAATAGGACGAGCATGAGATGATTAAAATCGAAACAATTTGCTTGCATTGTTCAAAAAAATAGAATGATTTTAGTGATTGGTAAATCCACCCCGTATCAGATTTCCGTAACTGCCTGCTTTGAGTGAAAAAAAACACCTTTCGAGGGTTTGACTGTGTAATGATGAAGTGGCGCTGCCTCATTGACCCCAGGACCAATAATGAAAAGACGTTATGCCATTGCTGATGTATTTACGGACACCCCTTTTCTCGGCAATCCCGTTGCCGTTGTTTTAGATGCTGAAGGTATGAGCACTGAACAGATGCAACGGATTGCGGTTGAGTTTGGCTACAGCGAAACAACATTCGTTTTGCCTCCCGATAAGGCAGAAAACACTGCGCGAGTCAGGATTTTTACCCCCTCGCGCGAGATTCCTTTTGCCGGGCATCCCAACGTAGGCACCGCCTATGTTCTGGCACAATATGCCGTTCTGGCGGGTGATGTGGTACCTGACACCCTGCGGTTCGAAGAAATTGCCGGACTGGTCCCGATGACGATCCTGAAAGAAGAAGGCAAGGTTACCGGTGCTGAACTGCTTGTACCCGAAGCATTATCCTGCCGCTCTGAGGTGAGTCCAGCAAAAGTCGCCGCCTGCCTGTCTCTGGGCGTAGAGGAAATCAGCACGAAAACGCATAACCCGCTTGTCGCCTCGGTGGGGTTGCCATTCCTGGTGGTGGAGCTGGCATCGCGCGAGGCGTTGCGCCAGTGTGTGCCAAATTTACAGGGATTTCGGGATATCCTGCCGCTTGATGGGGCGGTCTCCATTTATGCCTGGGTCGCAGAAACCGATCCTGACGCGCAATGCGATCTTCACGCGCGGATGTTTACCCCGCGTATGACCGAAGATCCGGCGACGGGCAGTGCGTCCGCAGCTGTAACGGCTCTGCTGGCAACGCTTCAGGATAAAACGACGCTCGCTCTGCATATCCACCAGGGTGTTGATATGGGGCGCGCAAGCTCGCTGTATACCCACTACGATGCGACGTCCGGCAAGCCGCTGGTCAGAGTGGGTGGCAAGAGCGTCATTACCATGGAAGGTACGTTTAGCCTCTGACCTAAACAGGCTACTTCAGATCTAACAACGTTATTACGCTGGCTATCTCTGCGATATCGCCGGCGGATAATGGCTGAAGCGGGCGAGGCAGGCAGTCAACGTCGGTCAGCCCCAGAACGCCCGCCGCAGCGGCCATCACGCGGATACTGCCGCCATGTTTGCGATAAAGCGCCCACAAGGGCTCCAGGCGCGCAGCCAGGGCGGTAACCCAGGCATGATCTTTCATCGCCGCCGCCTGGGTGATCTGTTTTGCGGTTTCCGGGAATAGCCCTGCGCACACGGAATACCAAATCTCACACCCTGCATTGAGACCCAGGCCTGCAAAAGCATCCCCGCTGATACCGATGGTCACACCCGGTTTGAGCTGACTGCGTAAGTTCCCGACGCGTTCAGCAGCCGCTTGTGCCGTATCAGGTACGCCTGGGATTTTCACCGAGCCAACGCCATCCAGCGATGACAAACGGCCGTGCAGTTCATCTGAAAACGTAAAATGCGTTGTGCCGGGATTGTCATACACGCATATTGGCAGTGACGTGTGCCGGTTCACCGTTTCAAAGAGGCTGAACACCTCGTCATCCCTTAGTGACTGGTAACTGACTGCGGGCAGAAGCAGTGCATCCGCGCCCGCCCGCTGGGCATCTTCCGTTAGACGCAGAATGGCATCGGTACTGACGGCACCGATACAGACCATCATCGGAATATCCCCGGCCAGTTCACGGGCAAGGAGAGCAACACGTTTGCGTTGTTCCCGTGTCAGGTAGGCATAACTTCCTGTCGAGCCCAGAATCCCAAGAGAGTCGACCCGTGCGGCGGTGAGCCGCGACAGGATCTTCCTGAAGCCTGACTCATCAACATCGTTGCCGGTGAATGGGGTTAACGGGAAAGCGCACAAACCAGTGAACATAGTGTTTCTCCGGCAAAAAATTGAGTGTTATTCCGTAAGAAGTGTCACGTCAAACCACAAGCCTGGCATCATTTTTTCAAGGCCATCCGTCAGCATTCTTCCGGCTTCATGAAGTTGTTCCAGCGGCATTTGTGGCAGGCTTTCCAGAATAAACCACATTTGTTGGGCTTCCACATCCAGACGCGTTCTTATTCCCTGTCTCCAGTTCCAGCGGCGGCAGGTCACGCCCGTGTCGTCCCGCCAGATGATTTCCCCGGCGGAAGGGGACTCAATAGCAGGCTCGCCATCTTTCACCGTATCAAAAGGTTCTGTGCCTTCTGAAATCGTCAGGCAAGGGGCACCCCGGTAGGCCGCAATATTCTCACCGCCAACGGGAATAGCGTAACGGAGGCTCACGGCGTTATACAGATCAACAACAGGATCGAGCGCCGGCATCATTCCATCACGCAGTACGCGCTTGCGTAATGCCTCCGCGGAACAAGGAGTACGCTTTGGTTTGGCACCAAACTTCTGAAAAACATCTGCCCATGCTGCCAGATGAGATTCCGCCCATTCGGGCCCGCCTGCCAGTACGGCTTCACAGGCTTCGCGTAGCGCTATCTCTCCAGCGCCAGGGTTCACTACCGGCGCGGCTTTTACGCTAATACTTAGTGCCCGAAAACCAGGCGCAATACGATAAATTTCAGGGGCAATTGACGGAGATACTGTGAGCACGGGATAATCCTGTAATGACCAATTTATTCCATGATAATGACCGATGACCAAAAAAGTCAATTTAATGACCGATGCAGATTCCATTGTCAGCACCGTAAATGAAGCGGTATCTCAGCGCATTAAGCTTTATCGCAAGCAAAAGAAAATGTCCCTCGATGAGTTGTCTCGTCGGGCCGGGGTCAGCAAAGGCGCGCTGGTTGAGATAGAAGGATGTAAGGCGAACCCGAGTATTGCGCTGTTATGCCGCCTGGCAGCGGCGATGGGTGTTTCAGTGGCTGATTTTGTCGATGTCAGCTCAAAACCGACTGTTCATCTTATTGCGGAAGATGAAATCCCTGAGCTCTGGAAAGGTGAGAACGGCGGAAGGGCGCGGCTTCTTGCGGGGTCCGGCGGCCCCGATATGACGGAGCTCTGGATGTGGGAAATGCAGCCGGGAGAAAAGTTCACGTCACCAGGGCACCCTGAAGGAACCCTTGAACTGTTTTATGTGCAAACAGGGACGCTTACGCTTGGGGTACAGGATCATCTGTACGTGGTGAATACCGGTTGTTCGGCAACCGCCAGGACCGATGCCCCGCATTTCTACGAGAACCAGGGCGAGGAGCCACTGAAATTCATCATGACGGTAAATGAAAAAGCAACCTGAGTGATGATGGGTAGATTTTACCCGTTCTGTTCATTCAGCCATTCCTGCTGCGAAATGGAATACAGCAGGCTAGGGGGCGCATTTTTAACATCATGAATATCACGGATGTACTTCAGCCCCGATTTTTCCAGCACCTTTTGCGATGCCAGGTGATTTCCTCTGACCACGGCGGCGATCTCTGGCAATTTCAGCGTGTTAAATCCGTATTTCAGCGCGCCTTCAGCAAATTCCGTGGCCAGCCCTTTTCCCCATGCTTCGGTGGCGAAACGGTATCCGAGATTATTTATCGTGATGCCGTCATAGCTAAGAATGCTCAGCCCGCCGAAGCCGATAATGCTTGTTGGAGTATCGAGAAGTGAAATGGCCCAGTTGCCAAATCCGTGCTGTTCACGGTGGTGTATCCAGCGTTTCAGCACCGTTTCTGCATGATGAAGGTCAGGATAGGGGCCAGACGGGTTAAAGGTGTTGGTAGCCGGATCGCCGTAAATGCGGAACAGGGCGTCTGCATCGGATGCCACTACGGGGCGAAGGTACAGGCGTTTCGTTTCAACAGGCAAACTGGGCTCCTTATCGACAAATGGCTACGTGGGGTTCACTTCACCTGCAACAGGATCGCCATCAGCCCCGGAAAGCGGGCGTCAAGGTCGTCTCTTCGCAAGGAAATCATATTTTCTCGCCCCTGAGGGCGCTGCCAGATCACACCGCTGTCGCGTAAAACGCGCCAGTGATGGGTCATGGTGGACTTCACCACGTCTTCTGGCCGCAGGGCATTACAGCTCAGTTCTTCGCCATCGGCAAGACGGCGGATTATCGATAAGCGTAGCGGGTTGCCGAGGGCAAACAACACATTTTCCAGCAGTATTTGTTCAGGTTCCGGGTGGTTTGGGATCATAGTTTTCCTGCGTCAGACATCAGATTGAGCTATATCAACAATAGGTCAATCATCAAAAAATAGTTCGATAATACTCGTACAATGGGACTATTATAGCAAACGAATGAATACGCGGCCATCCTGGCCTTCACAACACAGTCGTTGAGACTTAAGGAAATATCATGCCCCGACCCATCCCGCTCGAACGTTATCGCAACATCGGTATCTCCGCGCATATCGATGCCGGTAAAACGACCACCACTGAACGCATCCTGTTTTACACCGGGATGAGTCACAAACTGGGTGAAGTACACGATGGCGCGGCAACCACTGACTGGATGGCGCAGGAGCAAGAGCGCGGAATAACGATTACCTCCGCAGCCGTTAGCTGCTTCTGGCCGGGTATGGACAGAGGGTTTGAGCCGCACCGGATAAATATCATCGACACTCCAGGGCACGTGGATTTCACCATTGAAGTGGAACGATCCATGCGTGTGCTCGACGGCGCGGTGATGGTGTATGACTCCGTGGGTGGCGTACAGCCGCAGTCGGAAACCGTCTGGCGTCAGGCGAATAAATACCATGTGCCGCGCCTGGCGTTCGTCAACAAAATGGACCGTCCGGGGGCTGATTTCTTCCGCGTGGTGCAGATGATGCACGATCGCCTGAAAGCGAATCCGGTGCCGATTGTGATCCCGGTTGGCGCAGAAGATCACTTCAGCGGCGTGGTCGATCTCATCAAGATGCGCACAATCGTCTGGGACGATGCCACGCAGGGCATGGTGTTTACCTATGCGCCAGTGCCTGATGACTTGCTGAGTACCGCCCAGGAATGGCGGGAAAAAATGGTGTCAGCAGCGGCGGAAGCCAGCGATGAACTGATGGATAAATACCTTGAAACCGGTGAGCTTGATGAGGCCGATATTATCCGTGGCCTGCGTAAACGCACCATTTCAGGGGAGATCCAGCCGATGCTGTGCGGCAGCGCCTTTAAAAATAAAGGGGTGCAGCGAATGCTGGATGCCATTGTCGAGCTGATGCCATCGCCGCTGGACGTCCCGGCCATTGATGGGGTGGATGAAAAAGGGCAACACGCAGAACGCCACCCAAGCGATGAAGAACCGTTCTCAGCGCTGGCATTCAAACTGATGAGCGACCCGTATGTCGGGCAATTGACCTTTATCCGCGTTTACTCGGGTGTGCTGAGAAAAGGCGATGCGGTCTATAACCCGGTGAAAGGTAAAAAAGAGCGCATCGGGCGTATTGTGCTGATGCACGCCAACGACCGGCACGAAGTGGATGAACTTCGGACGGGTGACATCGCGGCCTGTGTTGGCCTGAAAGATGTGACAACCGGCGACACGCTGACTGACCCGAATGCGGTGATCACGCTTGAACGTATGGAGTTCCCGGACCCGGTGATCTCGCTTGCGATCGAGCCGAAAACCAAAGCGGATCAGGAAAAAATGGGTATCGCGTTGCAGCGTCTGGCGGCGGAAGATCCGTCGTTCCGTCTGCACACTGACGAAGAGTCCGGGCAGACGATTATCTCCGGGATGGGTGAGTTGCATCTGGAAATTATCGTCGACCGTATGAAACGTGAGTTTGGCGTAGAGGCGAACATCGGCCGCCCGCAGGTAACTTACCGCGAAACTCTGCGCAAAGCAGTGAAAGATATCGAAGGCAAGTTTGTACGCCAGTCCGGCGGTAAAGGTCAGTACGGTCATGTGGTGCTGAGTCTTGAACCGTTAGAACCGGGAAGTGGTTTCAAATTTGAAGATGCCACTAAAGGTGGCGTGGTGCCGCGCGAGTACATTCCTTCAGTGGAAAAAGGGCTGCGCGAAGCCATGAACACCGGCGTGCTGGCGGGTTATCCGGTAGTGGATGTGAAAGCGACCCTGACGTTTGGTTCGTATCACGATGTCGACTCCTCGGAGATGGCGTTCCGCATGGCGGCGATCCTCGGCTTCAAAGACGGGGCGCGCAAAGCGGATCCGGTGATCCTTGAACCGGTGATGCACGTCGAAGTGGAAACGCCGGAAGATTACGCCGGGAATATCATGGGGGATTTATCTTCCCGCCGCGGTATGGTGCAGGGCATGGAAGAACAGTACGGCAGCCAGATTATTCGTGCTGACGTGCCGCTGGCCGAGATGTTTGGTTATGCCACCACGCTGCGTTCGATGTCGCAGGGCCGTGCGACCTACACGATGGAATTCCATCATTATGCGGAAGCCCCGCGTAATGTGGCGGATGAAATCATTGCAGGGCGTACGAAGTAAGGTTGACTGGGGTGAGGGGACAAATTTGTTCACTCACCCCTTTTTTTAATCCGGCGCTTTCACCATCTTCCCGCTGGTCACAAACGTTCCCGCGCCCAAATGGTGCAGCGTATTCAGCTTATCCCCGTCAAACTGCCAGCGTCCGGCCACAAATGCGCGCTCATCCGCTGCGGCGGAAACCACTTCCCCAAACAGGGTGTCGTATTTTTCAGCAGCAGAGGTTACCGGCAATAACCGACACTCCATCCACGCCAGGCATTTCTCTTCAATGACCGGCAGGCCAAGTACCGGGCCGTTCACCACCGGGATGCCATAGCAGTTGAATTTATCTTCATCGCGCCCGCTTACGCTACCGACCGCATACGTCCAGTTGGCAGCCGCCACACCCGGGATCACGATGCCAAATTTACCGCTGCGCTCAATTAACTCGCGTGACCAGGCGCTTTTATCCACCACGATGGCAATGCGCGGTGGTTCGAACTCGACGGGCATCGACCAGGCGGCAGCCATCACGTTGCGGCGATCGATAGATTCATCACGGCTGGTGATCAACACCGTAGGGCCGTGATTCAGCAGGCGGCTGGCGTGCTTTAACTCAACAGGGCGAAACGCGCTCATAGATTTTCCTCTCAACGTGGCTACCGGCATTAAACGACTGAAGCGCATAAGAAATCAAGACGCAACATTAGCGTCATGTTTTCGTCACACTCGCTCCCTACAGTGGCCGACAGTAAATCCCAAAGAGGATAACAATATGCTCACTTCCATAACGCTCAAAAGCGTGTCGTACGCTTTTGGCGCGAATACTGTATTGAATCAGATAGATCTGCACATTGAGGCAGGCAGCGTGGTTGCGCTGTTAGGGCCTTCAGGATGCGGCAAAAGTACGTTGCTCCGTCTGCTCGCCGGGCTGACACAGCCTGCCTCGGGCGAACTCCTGTTTGGCGATCGCCTGGTGGCGAAAGCAGGGTGGTCATTACCGCCTGACGCCCGCGACATCGGTATGGTCTTTCAGGACTATGCCCTGTGGCCGCACATGACAGTGGCGCAGAATGTCGCCTTCCCGTTAAAGATGCGCAATATCCCTCGCCCGGAATGTGAATCCCGCGTAGCGAGGGCTTTGTCGCGCGTGGGGTTGGGGGATTTTGCCGGGCGTAAACCGGCAGGATTATCGGGCGGCCAGCAGCAGCGCGTGGCGCTTGCCCGTGCCATTGTCGCCGAACCCCGTGTGCTGCTCTTCGATGAGCCGCTCTCCAACCTCGATAGCGAACTGCGTGAATCACTGTGTCAGGAGATGGCCACGCTACTGCGCCAGCTCGGGACGACTGCCGTGTACGTTACCCACGACCGTCGGGAGGCTGAAATCCTGGCCGATCGCATCGTGCATTTATCTGCTGGCAGCGTTGCTGCCGATCGTTTGATTTCATCCTCAGGGGAGTTTGCATGAAAGCCACAATGTCCGTGAAAAAAGGAGTTCTGCTCGCAATGGCGTTATCGTCCGTCATGATGTCCAGCGCCCACGCGCTGACTGTCTATACCGCAGGCCCGGGATCGCTTGCTAAAAATCTGGCAACGGGATTTGAAAAGAAAACCGGCGTGAAAGTCGACATCTTCCAGGCCACAACTGGCAAGGTGATGGCACGTCTGGAAGCAGAACAAGCCAACCCGCAGGCGGATATTTTGATCTCCGCCTCCTGGGATACCGCAGAAGATCTGCATACCCGTGGCTGGCTGCTGCCGTACCAGAGCGCCAATGCGGAAAAAGTCCCGGCGGACCTCAAATCTACCGACTTCGTGGCGCAAGGGGTGTCGGCGCTCGGGATCGTCTGGAACACCAAAAGCGGAACGCCAGAGCCGAAAGAGTGGCAGGATCTGACCACCGACGCGTTTAAAGACAAGGTCACCACGCCAGACCCGGCGCTGTCCGGTGCGTCGCTGGATTTGCTGATCGGTCTGCAAAACGGGATGGGCGATAAAGCCTGGGCGTTGTTTGATGAGCTGAAAAAGAACGGCATGGTGGTAAGCGGCCCGAACGCACAGGCCGTCACGCCGGTGATGCAGGGCGCGAAGGCGGCCGTGTTCGGCGCGGTGGATTATGTCTCTTATGGCAACATCAGCCAGGGGGAATCCCTGAAGGTCATCTTCCCGGCCAGCGGTACGGTGATTGCTCCGCGTCCGATGATGATCCTTAAATCGACGCAACACGCCGACGATGCGAAAGCCTTTGTGGATTACGTGCTGTCGCCAGAAGGTCAGGCGATGGTGGCCGACGCCTGGCTGATGCCTGCCCGCGATGATGTGAAAGCGAAACGTCCGCTGTTAGGCGAGCTGAAAGTGCTGCCAACCAAAAGCGATGGCTCCAGCGCGCGCGGCGATATTCTCAAGCGTTTCAACGCCATTTTCGCCCTGTAATCCACCTGACGGGGGCAACCCCGTCTTCAGGAACCTCTCGTGAATCAACGACTCTTGTCTGCGATGACGCTGACGCTGCTGGTTATCCTGGTGGCGTTTCCGTTGTCGTTTATCGCTTTACAGGCGGTGTTCCCTCAATTTAACGCAGGTGACTTTAGCGGTGCCTTTAGCGGCGTTCGCACGCTGCTGGCTGAGCCACAACTGCCCGCGATGCTTGGCGGAACGCTTCAGATTGCCATCGGCGTTGCGCTGGTGAGCGCCTTAATTGGTTTTCCGCTTGGGGTTGCGCGGGGGCTGTTGAACCTGCCTGCACCACGGCTGTGGGATTTGCTTTTTCTGATCCCGTTCTTAACGCCACCCTATATTGCGGCACTGTCGTGGATGCTGGTATTGCAAACCAACGGCTATCTTCAGCAGATAACCGGCATCAATCTCAACGATGTGCTGTTCAGTAAAACCGGCATCGTGCTGGTGATGTCGCTGAATATCTTCCCGGTGGTTTATTTCGCGGTGTCACGCAGCCTGCTGGCAAGCGGGCAGCGTCTGGCGCTGGTAGCCCGCGTTCATGGCGCGAGTGCCGCCAGAGCATTCTGGCATATCACTTTGCCGATGTTGTCACCGGCGCTGGCGGCAGGAATGCTGCTGGCGTTTACCCTGGCCATTGAGGAGTTTGGCGTGCCTGCGGCGCTGGGGACTCGTGCAGGTGTGCTGATGCTAACCACAGATATCGAAAAGAAACTGGCAGACTGGCCGGTGGATCTCTCCGGGGCGTCGATGCTTTCTGTGGTGCTGGTGGTTATCGCCCTGTCGGCGTGGGGGTTACAGAAAAAGCTGACAGGGCAGCATGATGTGACCAGCGTGACCGGCAAACCAACGGAAAATAGCGGGGCGAACGCGGGCGTATTTACACTGCCGATAGTGGTGTTGATGGCGCTTGTGGGCGGTATTGCAGTGATCCTGCCGGGCGCGTCGATGGCATTATCTGGTGTATTAGGAACGTTGTCCGGCGGAGTGACGTGGTCAAACGTGACAATGTCACATTATATGGCACTATTTAGCCAGCAGAGTGACGCGCTTTCTGCGCTGGGCACCAGTCTGTCGCTGGCGTTGGGTGCCGCCTGTATCACAGGGATGTTGGGGTTGCTGGCATCCTGGCTGGTGGTTGTGCAGAAGATAAAAGGGCGCGCGGCGCTGGATGCGCTGTCGCTGATGCCTGCTGCGCTGCCGGGAATTGTGGTGGGCGTGGGGCTTATCCTTCTGTGGAATCAGCGCTTCTGGCCCGTTTCACCCTATAACACCTGGGTCATCTTACTGTTGTCGTACTGTTGTTTGCTCCTGCCCTGGCCGGTGCGATATGTCGGCAGCGCTTTACGCCAGCTGGGCGGCAATCTGGAGCCTGCTGCGCGGGTACACGGGGCCTCGGCGTTTCAGGCGTTACGTTTTATCGTGATGCCGCTGGTGTCACCTGCGCTGCTGGCGGCGATGCTGATGGTGTTCGCTATCGCCTCGCGTGAGCTGGTGACCTCGTTATTACTTGCGCCTGCGGGTACGCAGACGGTGTCGGTCTTTATCTGGCGGCAGTTCGAACAGGGCTCAGTCGGACAAGGGATGGCGATGGCAACGTTGACGCTCATCACCGGGCTGATTTTGATGCTGAGTGCACTTGGCATCATGCAGCGCAATAGCCAAAGATAAAAAGCACTTTTGCACCAGTGGGCAGACAAAAATAGTTTATAAACAGGGAATCACTGAACAAGGAACCTCTGACATGTCTCCATTTTTGAGTGCGTATTTTGCGCGAACAGGCTGGCAACAGCCTGTATCGGTTGATATCGACACCCTGCGTGCGCTGCATTTGCAGCATAACTGCACCATCCCGTTTGAAAATATCGACGTCGTGCTGCCACGTGAAATCCATCTTGAGGATCAATGCCTGGTCGACAAGCTGGTGATGGCGCGCCGCGGCGGTTACTGCTTTGAGCAAAACGGCCTGTTCGAGCGCGTATTGCGTGAAATCGGCTTTACGGTGCGCAGCGTACTGGGTCGCGTGGTGTTATCTAATCCGCCGCAAATGCCGCCGCGCACGCACCGTCTGCTGCTGGTTGAGCTGAACGGCGAGCGCTGGATTGCTGACGTAGGTTTTGGCGGGCAGACGCTGACGGCACCGATTCGCTTAATTGCCAATGAAGAGCAAGCCACCCCGCACGGGTTGTATCGGCTGCTCAGTGAAGGTAACGACTGGGTGCTCCAGTTCCGCCATCACGAGCATTGGCAGTCGATGTACCATTTTGACCTGACGGCGCAGTATTTCAGTGATTACGTGATGGGGAATTTCTGGTCAGCACACTGGCCGCAATCGCATTTCCGCCATCACCTGCTGATGTGTCGCCATCTGCCGGACGGTGGGAAACTGACGCTGACCAACTTTAACTTTACCCACTGGCAGAACGGACATGTGGAAGAGCAGATCCACTTAGCGGACGCAGAAGCACTGTATGCGTTGATGGCAGAACGGTTTGGCCTGGGCGTTGACGATCCGAAACACGGTTTTTCGCTGGCAGAACTGACGGCGGTAATGGCCGGGTTTGAAACACATCCGCAGGCCGGAAAATAGCCCGGTGGCGCTAACGCTTACCGGGCCTACAAAACTCCCGAGCGTAGGCCGGGTAAGGCGTAGCCGCCACCCGGTAAATAGCCCGGTGGCGCTAATGCTTACCGGGCCTACAAAACCCCCGAACGTAGGCCGGGTAAGGCGTAGCCGCCACCCGGAAAATAGCCCGGT
>Ga0153918_1000074_pt1 | contig 85741 bp, 95 predicted proteins | sample TSFL002MetaG_FD_104687 | JGI IMG/M metagenome (GOLD analysis project Ga0153918, IMG submission 104687) | Attine ant fungus gardens microbial communities from Florida, USA - TSFL002 MetaG | ecosystem: Host-associated > Fungi > Mycelium > Unclassified | place: USA: Florida, Paynes Creek Historic... | reverse complement strand
TTGAAGAACTTGAGCATGCCCTGGCCCGCGGCGCTAAAATTTACGGAGAAATTGTCGGCTACGGCTCAACCGGAGACGCTTATCATATCACAGCGCCGGCCCAAGACGGTGAAGGCGGAGCGAGAGCGATGCAAGAAGCCATTAAAGATGCAGGCATTGCACCTGAAGAAATTGATTACATCAATGCTCACGGGACAAGCACGTATTACAACGACAAATACGAAACAATGGCGATTAAGACCGTTTTTGGCGAGCATGCGCATAAACTTGCGGTAAGCTCTACAAAATCGATGACAGGCCACCTCTTAGGAGCAGCCGGCGGTATTGAAGCCATTTTCTCTATCCTGGCCATTAAAGAAGGCGTGATTCCGCCGACAATCAATATTCAAACACCTGACGAAGAATGTGATTTGGATTATGTGCCTGATGAAGCCCGCAGACAGGAACTTAATTATGTTCTCAGCAACTCATTAGGATTCGGCGGACACAACGCAACATTAATCTTTAAAAAATATCAATCATAATCAAGCCAAACCGGCTGCCCTTAAAGGGTAGCCGGTTTTTTTTGTGTGCATAGGATTAAAAGAGGAGGCGATCACATGAGTGTAGAACAAACATATAGCTGGCTCAGGAAGGCAGGTTCAATAGATGATTTGGCGCATTACATTATCCCGCTTTTTTCAGGTGCGGAGAAAAAGAACTGGAAGGGCATTCTGGGGCATCTTCAGCATCATGGGATGTTTAAAAACATAAAAGAGGGTATTCAGACGGTTTCCAAGCTGAAGGAAAAAGGTTTTTACGGACATATCCAAAAGGAAGAACAGTACCTCAAAAACAAATGGCAAGGTCCTGATGTACCAATTGTTACGCTGCCGGTTGATGAACGAAACAGGAGAATCCGTTTAGAATTCGGATCAAAATCAGGACTCGCCTTTCAAGACAAAATGTTCCTTTTTCTTTCGTCAGATTTAGATTTTGGGTCAGTATCTGCCCTTATGACGCATGAGTATCATCACGTTTGCCGGTTAGGTCATCTGACAAAAGAGGAAAAGGATGTCACATTACTTGATACAATCATCATGGAAGGGCTGGCGGAATATGCTGTTTATGAGAGGTTCGGCCGAAGTCAAACGGCTGAGTGGACGACTTGGTATACACCGGAGCAGCTTCAGGCTTTATATGAAAAAAAGATTGCGCCCCATCGGGATATCAAACGGGATAATCGATTATTTCCCCAGCTGTTATTCGGCAAAGGATATCAGCCAAAAATGCTTGGATACGCAGTTGGATTCAATATTGTAAAAAAATATTTAACTGCCAGCAAGGTAAGCGCCGCAGACGGGCTGTCCATTCCTGCTGAGACCTTTTTGGATGCAATGCTTTAAAAGGATAAAATAATGGAATTTCATTAATAATATTACATTTATCCTAAAAAATTCTTGATTTTGCAAAATGATTGTAATAATATACAACTATAAAATTTTTCGATAATTCAATATTATTTATTATTTCTGAATAAGGGGATTGCTTTCTCTTGAAAACGTTTGACAACAAGAGGGGGGAAAGGGGAGCTAGCATGAGCACACTTTTAGAAGTGAATAATTTAAAGACATATTTTTTCAGGAAAAAGGAGCCGATCCCTGCGGTTGACGGAGTCGATTTTCACATCAGCAAAGGCGAAACCGTCGCGCTTGTAGGTGAATCGGGCTCCGGAAAAAGCATTACTTCTTTATCAATTATGGGCCTCGTCCAAAGCTCAGGCGGAAAAATCATGGACGGCTCTATTAAACTCGAAGACAAAGACCTCACCTCATTCACTGAAAACGATTATTGCAAAATCCGCGGTAACGAAGTATCCATGATCTTTCAGGAACCAATGACCTCCCTTAATCCGGTGTTAACAATCGGAGAACAAATTACCGAAGTGCTGATTTACCATAAAAACATGAAGAAAAAAGAAGCCCGTCAACGAGCTGTTGAACTCTTGCAGATGGTCGGTTTCTCCCGGGCGGAGCAAATTATGAAGGAGTACCCGCATCGGCTGTCCGGCGGTATGAGACAGAGGGTGATGATTGCCATCGCACTGAGCTGTAATCCTAAACTGCTCATTGCCGATGAACCAACGACAGCGCTGGACGTGACAATACAAGCCCAGGTGCTGGAGCTCATGAAAGATCTCTGTCAGAAGTTCAATACATCAATTCTTCTCATCACACACGATTTAGGTGTCGTGTCTGAGGCTGCCGATAGAGTGATTGTCATGTACTGCGGACAAGTCGTAGAAAACGCCACTGTTGATGACTTATTTTTAGAACCGCTTCATCCGTATACAGAAGGCCTGCTTACGTCAATTCCTGTTATAGATGGAGAGATTGATAAATTAAATGCGATTAAAGGCAGTGTGCCTACACCGGATAATCTGCCGCCGGGGTGCCGTTTTGCCCCAAGGTGCCCGAAAGCTATGGATAAGTGCTGGACAAATCAGCCTTCGCTTTTGACACACAAAAGCGGAAGAACGGTGAGATGCTTTTTATATGAGGAAGAGGGTGCCGAACAATCATGACAGCAGCTAATCAAGAAACAATCTTAGAGCTTCGTGACGTAAAAAAATACTTTCCGATCCGGTCAGGCCTTTTTCAAAGAAAAGTCGGTGATGTAAAAGCGGTGGATGGTGTTTCATTTTCGTTAAAAAAAGGAGAAACACTCGGAATCGTTGGAGAGTCGGGCTGCGGAAAATCGACTGCCGGCAGAACGATGATCAGACTGTACAAACCGACAGAGGGCCAAATTCTTTTTAAAGGGCAGGATATTTCCAATCTGTCAGAGGAGAAGCTGCGGAAGAGTGTCCGCAAAAATATTCAAATGGTTTTCCAAGATCCATTTGCTTCGTTAAACCCGAGAAAGACCCTGCGTTCCATCATAAAGGAGCCGTTTAATACGCACAACATGTATACCATGCGTGAACGAAACGAAAAAGTTGAAGAGCTGCTTGCAAGAGTAGGGCTTCACCCGTCGTTTGCAAGCCGTTATCCCCATGAGTTTTCCGGCGGCCAGCGCCAGCGGATCGGCATTGCCAGAGCACTTACTTTGAATCCAGAGCTGATCATTGCAGATGAGCCGGTTTCCGCACTTGATGTATCCATTCAGGCCCAAGTGATTAACTTGATGGAGGAATTACAGGAAGAATTTAATCTTACGTATCTATTTATCTCTCATGATCTGAGTGTCGTCCGCCATATCAGCGACAGAGTCGGAGTAATGTATCTTGGCAAAATGATGGAGCTGACCGGCAAGCATGAGCTTTATGACAACCCGCTTCACCCATATACCCAAGCGCTTTTATCCTCCGTTCCGGTTACAAGAAAAAGAGGATCTGTCAAACGTGAACGCATTGTCCTGAAGGGAGAACTGCCTAGTCCGGCCAAACCGCCAAAAGGCTGCGTATTCCACACAAGATGTCCTGTTGCAAAACCGATATGCAAGGAACAAATACCAGAATTTAAAGAAGCTGCTCCCAGCCACTTTGTGGCTTGTCACCTTTATAGCTAATGTTGCCCGCACAGCTTTGAGAGGGGGTATGCACACTACATAAACAACAGCTGAGAAGAACGAACATTTCAAGAGGGGGAATATCTAATGAAAAGACGGAAAACCGCACTGATGATGCTAAGTGTATTGATGGTTCTGGCCATCTTTTTATCAGCCTGCTCGGGATCAAAATCGAGCAACAGCAGCGAGAAAAAATCAGCAGGCAAACCGCAGCAAGGCGGGGATTTGGTTGTTGGTTCAATCGGAGCGCCAACACTTTTCAACTCATTATATTCAACAGATGAATCAAGTACAGATATTGAACAAATGATTTACAGCTTTTTAACGAAAACCGATGAAAACTTAAATGTCAAAATGTCACTGGCGGAAAGTGTGAAAGAGCTGGATGGCGGATTGAAATATGACGTAAAAATCAAAAAAGGCGTTAAGTTCCATGACGGAGAAGAGCTTACTGCCGATGATGTCGTCTTTACGTACAGCATTCCGCTTAACAAGGATTACAAAGGAGAGCGCGGCTCTAACTTTGAAATGCTGAAATCAGTAGAGAAAAAGGGAGATTATGAGGTTTTATTTACGCTGAAATACAAAGATCCTAACTTCTATAACAATACGTTAGACAGCTACGGGATTCTGCCTGAGCACATTTTAAAAGATGTACCGGTTGCAGAGCTTGAAGATAACGAATTTAATAGAAAAAATCCAATCGGCTCAGGACCTTTCAAATTTAAAGAATGGAAAGACGGACAATACGTGAAGCTTGTTGCTAATGATGACTACTATGACGGCCGTCCGTATTTAGACAGTGTCACGTATAAAATCATTCCTGACGCCAATGCAGCAGTTGCCCAGCTTCAGGCCGGAGATATTGATTTCTTTAACGTGCCGTCAACTGACTATAAGACAGCTGAATCGTTTAATAATGTCAAAGTCGTAACAGATTTAGCGTTAAGCTATACGTATATCGGCTGGAATGAGAAAAATGAGCTGTTTAAAGACAAAAAAGTGCGCCAGGCGCTTACGACAGCTTTAGACCGTGAAACAATGGTGCAAACCGTATTAGATGGGGACGGGAAGGTCGCTTATATCCCTGAAAGCCCGGTTTCATGGAACTATCCGAAAGATATAGAGGTTCCTAAATTTGAATACAACGTCAAAAAAGCTAAGAAGATGTTGAAAGAAGCCGGCTGGGAAGATACTGACGGTGACGGCATCCTCGATAAAGACGGTAAAAAATTCGAGTTTACACTGAAAACGAATCAAGGAAATAAAGTTCGTGAAGACATTGCAGTTGTTGTTCAAGAACAATTGAAGAAAGTCGGGATTAAGGTAACGCCGCAAATCGTTGAGTGGAGTGCATTAGTAGAACAGACAAATCCACCTAATTGGGACTATGACGCAATGGTTTTAGGATGGAGTTTATCAACGTTCCCAGACCATTACGATATCTTCCATTCTAGCCAGTCTGAAAAAGGCTTAAATAACATGTGGTACAAAAACCCTGAAGTTGATAAGCTTCTCAAAGATGCAAAATCAATCAGTGACCGTAACGAATACTCAAAAGCTTACGAAAAGATTTACCAAAAACTTGCTGAAGATCAGCCGTATACCTTCCTTTACTATCCGAACAACCATATGGCGATGCCGGCTAACTTAGAGGGTTATGTGTATCATCCAAAACGCGAGTTGTACCAAATTGAAAAATGGTGGCTTGCCCAATAATTTATAATTTTCCCTTGCAGGGGAGGGAGTGCGTTTCCTTCCCCTTTGAATTTGAAAAAGAACAACGAAGGGGACAAGAATATGGTTACATATATTATTCGAAGAACGTTATCTTCGATTCCTATTCTTTTGGGAATTACAATTTTGTCTTTCATTATTATGAAAGCCGCTCCAGGGGACCCAATGACACTTATGATGGATCCTACGATCAGCCAGGCAGACAGGGCTCAGTTTATTGAAAAGTACGGTCTCAATGACCCTGAGTATGTTCAATATTTAAAATGGCTGGGCAATATGGTTCAAGGCGATTTCGGCACATCCATCATCAGAAAAGGGACGCCTGTTTCAGAACTGATTTTAGCACGGCTGCCCAACACACTCCTCTTGATGCTGGTGTCAACAATTTTGGCGCTGATCATTTCCATCCCATTCGGGGTAATTTCTGCAAAAAAACCTTATTCGAAGCTGGACTACGGCATTACATTTACTTCATTTATCGGTTTGGCAATCCCGAATTTTTGGTTCGGTTTGATTTTAATCATGGTGTTTGCCGTGAATCTCGGCTGGTTTCCAACCGGGGGAGTCGCCACCCTTAACTCAGATTTCAGTATAGTAGACCGGATTCATCATTTGCTTTTACCCGCTTTTGTGCTGGCGACAGCTGATATGGCAGGCTTAACGAGATATACAAGATCCAATATGCTTGATGTTTTAAATCAAGATTATATCCGGACTGCCAGATCAAAAGGTTTCAAAGAGAATCGAGTATTATTTAAGCACGGCTTGCGGAATGCACTATTGCCTGTTATTACGATTTTCGGCTTAATGATTCCTTCCTTTATTGGCGGAGCGGTTGTCGTAGAGCAGATTTTCACTTGGCCGGGATTAGGAAAGCTGTTTGTCGATTCAGCATTCCAGCGCGATTATCCGGTTATCATGGCAATGACTGTGATCTCGGCGGTTCTTGTCGTTGTCGGAAACCTCATTGCAGACATCCTTTACGCGATTGTTGATCCGCGGATCGAATATTAAAAGGAGGGAAACAGAGATGTCAGAGCTGCAAACAACTCCCTCGCCGGAGATCAGGCTGAAAGAAAATATTTCGAAAAAGCCAGAAACAATGACAAAGATTTTCTGGGAAAAATTCTCGAAAAACAAACTGGCCATTTTAGGTGCCGTTATTCTTTTTATCATTATTATGTCTGCTGTTTTCGCCCCTTTAATTGCACCTTATCCCCAAGAGCAGCAAAGCCTGCTTGATAAATATAAGGCGCCGGGCCTTGAACATCTGATGGGAACGGATAAATTTGGACGTGATATTTTCAGCCGGATCCTATATGGAGCGCGTGTCTCTTTATTGGTTGGATTTGCGTCCGTAGTCGGTTCGATTTTGATCGGAACGGTTTTAGGAGCATTAGCCGGATATTTCAGAGGAATAGTGGATGCTGTCATTATGCGTGTAGTTGACATTGTGTTATCCATTCCTGATATTTTCTTGTTGATCACGCTGGTCACCATCTTCAAGCCGGGTGTGGACAAACTGATTTTAATTTTCTGTCTCACAGGATGGACCACAACAGCACGATTAGTAAGGGGAGAATTCTTGTCGCTCCGTTCAAGGGAATATGTTCTTGCTGCTAAAACAATTGGAACAAAAACGCACAAAATTATTTTTTCTCATATCCTGCCCAATGCGTTAGGGCCGATTATCGTGTCAGCTACGCTGAAAGTTGGGTCTGTTATTCTAGCTGAATCGGCGCTAAGCTACTTGGGCTTTGGAATCCAGCCGCCAATCGCTAGCTGGGGGAACATGCTTCAAGACGCACAGAATTTCACAGTAATGATTCAAGCATGGTGGTACCCGTTATTTCCCGGGCTATTTATTTTAATGACCGTTTTATGCTTCAACTTTGTCGGTGATGGCCTGCGGGATGCGCTTGACCCGAAAAATATTAAATAAAAATGAATATAATATCTGTGATAAAATATCACCAAATCAGAAAAAAAGCAGGTCTCCTTTTGTTAGAAAATATACAAAGAGATCTGCTTTTTGTGATTCTTACATAAAACCAGTGATTCCAGATTTCCTCAATCTCTTTGGAATAATTTCTCTATCCCTTGCCTATACTGTGGACAACAGTTTTTATAAAAGTGAGGGGTTAGAGATGTTATTTCTTCATGATGTGTGGGTCAATTGGTTTGAAGGGGAAGAAAATGGCTACAATGTATGCCACTTTCACGAATGGCGCAAAGAAGATACGGTTGAGCTTTTGGATCAGGTGCCGCTGTTAAGGGTGCCGTCAGTACTGTTTCATTACATAGAAAACGATTTGTCAGAGCTTCCGAAAGGTTTGCTTGAAGACGTACATCAGAAATCGTACATTCGGAAAAATCATGAGCGGACAAAGCTTGAGTATTGTTTTGTCGTAACAGACGGAATCGGCATTTTAGCTGTCGACACGATCGGCTACACGATCCCTATCAGAAAAAGCCGTCTAATCCCAAGACAGGAGCAGCTCGTTTATGAAATGGTAAAAGATGTAGAGCCTGAAACATATGAATTTGAGCCAAAGAAGCTGGAATCCTCCAAGGAATATCACATCTTATCATTAGCACCAGAACATGTCAGAGGACTGACGAGAAAAGAACGGCAAATCAAGCAGCTGATGTTTATGGCGCTTGACCAATTAAAAGGGCTGAAAAACCGGGCGGAAATCGGCTACTGGTACACAGAGTGGAATCCGCATATGTATGAACAAATCAAAAGGATGAGCTTTGAAGAGATTTGGGACATGCTGTATAACGAAACAATTGAAGGCTGGTCGGACAAGCACCTAGCTTTTTGCGAAAACCTAATAAAAGGACAGCCTTTTTTCGAAAAGCTATGGGAAATGGAAAACGAATCAAAGGTCAACTAAAAAAAACCGCTCTTTGCAAAGAGCGGTTTTTTGATTAGCGTCTTTTTCTTCCAAGACCCATGGCATTCTCCATTTTTTTCAGCATTTTGTTTGCTGTCCGGTTCGCTCGTTCCGCGCCTTCATCAAGAATCCGGTCTAATTCTTCAGATTCTATGAGCTCATAATAGCGGTCCTGGATCGGTTTTAATGCGTTCACCACGACTTCTGCCAAATCACCTTTAAACTCGCCGTAGCCTTTTCCTTCGTACTTTGCTTCAAGCTCTTCAATTGTCGTATTGCCGAGGATTGAATAAATTGTAAGAAGGTTTGAAACGCCCGGTTTGTTTTCCTTATCAAATTTCACAATGCCTTCAGAATCCGTTACAGCGCTTTTGATTTTCTTTTCAAGCTGCTTCGGCTCATCCAGCAATGTAATATAAGCTTTCTGATTCGGATCAGATTTGCTCATTTTCTTCAGCGGATCATTCAGAGACATGATACGTGCACCGACTTTTGGAATTTTCACTTCCGGAATCGTAAAGATGTCGTTGTATTTTTTGTTGAAGCGTTCTGCAAGATTCCGCGTCAGCTCAAGGTGCTGCTTTTGATCCTCGCCGACAGGTACAAGATCCGTTCCGTACAGCAGAATATCAGCGGCCATCAGCGGCGGATATGTTAACAGGCCGGAGACGACAGCTTCATTGCCTTTGGATTTGTCCTTAAATTGAGTCATCCGCTCAAGCTCGCCGATATAGGCGACACACTGCATCATCCATCCGGCCTGCGCATGCGCGGGGACCTCTGACTGAATAAACAATGTTGCTTTTTCTGGATCAAGTCCGACAGCTAAGTAAAGCGCCGCGAGATTGCGGATATTCTTTCTAAGCTCAAGCCGATCTTGAGGAACAGTTATCGCATGCTGATCGACGATGCAAAAATAGCTGTTATAATCATGCTGCAGTTCGACAAACTGCTTCATTGCACCGATATAGTTGCCGAGCGTCACTGAGCCGCTTGGCTGAATACCTGAAAAAATCGTTTGTTTCATGAAAACATCAACCTCATTTCTTAAAACATAATAAAAAAGGCTCATTCTTCCCCTGTAAAAAAGGGACGAATGAACCGTGGTACCACCCTGATTATTCCATTAAAATGGAATCACTCTGACGTTTGTAACGGAGACTGCTCCGGCTGAGCCTACTTTTTTCCAGTTCGGTCAGCTGCTCCAAAGTCCATTCCACATTGCCCGTTATCTGCTCCCAGCACCGCAGACTCTCTTCAAACAGGTGAAACGTGTACTACTCTTTTTCATAGCAAGCTTTTCTTTTGATTGCTTCATTATAAATCAATTATAACCAATTGTCATCATGAAAAAACATTCTTTTTTCCAGTAAAATTGTAATAATATAAATAACACGAGTGCTGTAAAATCCTTAAATGATAACTGCTATCAGCGTAAAAACAGGCAGATATTATATGTAAAAAGCAATATGGGCAGAAAACACATGAAAAAGTTTTTAATCAATTTATGCTTTAAATGGTAGAAGGATATTATGTTCATGGAAGAAAAACTAACGAAGTTTAAATATTTTAAATTGATAAAATAATATTGCAATAAATTATTTGTTTCATTATAATGAACTTGTTCACTCTATTGTTACAGCTTTTTTACAAAAATAATCAGAAAAGACGGAACAGAATAAAAGTTGTGGAAACTCAGGTTCATTTGTCTGATATTTCTGAGGATTTAGCCGTAAGGAGCTGAAAATTATTATTAGGGGGTTTGCGAATATGAAAAAACGTTGGTCGATTGTCACGTTGATGCTCATTTTCACTCTCGTGCTGAGCGCGTGCGGCTTTGGCGGCAGCGGATCAAACGGTGAAGGGAAAAAGGACAGTAAAGGAAAGACGACACTTAACATTAATATTAAAACTGAGCCGTTCTCCTTACATCCGGGATTGGCAAATGATTCAGTATCAGGCGGTGTTATCCGTCAGACTTTTGAAGGATTGACACGTATCAATGCAGATGGTGAGCCTGAAGAAGGCATGGCTTCTAAAATTGAAACGAGCAAGGACGGAAAGACATATACATTTACCATTCGTGATGGTGTGAAATGGTCTAATGGAGACCCTGTAACTGCACAAGATTTTGAATATGCTTGGAAATGGGCGCTTGACCCTAATAATGAATCACAATACGCTTACCAGCTCTACTACATAAAAGGTGCTGAAGCGGCGAATACCGGAAAAGGCAGCCTAGACGATGTGGCAGTAAAAGCTGTGAATGACAAAACGCTGAAGGTTGAATTAAATAACCCGACTCCATATTTCACTGAATTAACTGCGTTCTATACGTATATGCCGATCAATAAGAAAATTGCAGAGAAAAATAAAAAGTGGAATACAAATGCCGGAGATGATTATGTATCAAACGGGCCGTTCAAAATGACGGCATGGAAACACAGCGGCTCTATTACTCTCGAAAAAAATGACCAGTATTGGGATAAAGACAAAGTCAAACTGAAGAAAATCGATATGGTTATGATCAACAATAACAATACGGAACTAAAAAAATTCCAAGCTGGCGAACTTGATTGGGCCGGTATGCCGCTCGGACAGCTTCCGACAGAATCCCTGCCGACCCTGAAAAAAGACGGTTCTTTACATGTTGAGCCGATTGCAGGAGTGTATTGGTACAAATTCAACACTGAAGCTAAGCCATTAGACAACGTCAATATCCGTAAAGCTTTAACATATTCGCTTGACCGTCAGTCGATTGTTAAAAACGTTACGCAAGGAGAGCAAATCCCGGCAATGGCTGCAGTGCCGCCTACAATGAAGGGATTTGAGGATAACAAAGAAGGATACTTCAAAGACAATGATGTCAAAACAGCAAAAGAATACCTTGATAAAGGCCTAAAAGAAATGGGCTTAAGCAAGGCATCTGATTTGCCAAAAATCAAATTGTCTTACAACACTGATGACGCACACGCGAAAATCGCTCAAGCAGTACAAGAAATGTGGAAGAAAAATTTAGGCGTTGATGTTGAGCTTGATAACTCAGAATGGAATGTCTATATTGATAAGCTCCACAGCCAAGATTATCAAATCGGCCGTATGGGCTGGCTCGGCGACTTCAATGATCCTATCAACTTCCTTGAATTGTTCCGTGACAAAAACGGAGGAAATAACGATACAGGCTGGGAAAATCCAGAATTCAAAAAGCTTCTGAATCAGTCACAAACTGAAACAGATAAAACAAAACGTGCAGAGCTGCTGAAAAAAGCAGAAGGTATTTTCATTGATGAAATGCCGGTTGCCCCAATCTATTTCTATACTGATACTTGGGTACAGGATGAAAACCTAAAAGGTGTTATCATGCCAGGTACTGGTGAGGTTTATTTCAGAAACGCATATTTTAAATAAGGCTACGTCTGAAAATAAAAGACCTCAAGGTATATGGGGAGAAAAGCCCCATATACCTTTCTTACTGATGGAGTATAAAAATGTAAAAACCATGGAGGTGTTCCCCCTTGCTAAAATATATCGGAAGACGCTTAGTCTATATGATTATCACACTATTTGTGATTGTAACTGTGACATTCTTCTTAATGCAAGCAGCACCGGGCGGGCCATTTTCAGGTGAGAAAAAGCTTCCGCCTGAAATTGAAGCAAATTTAAATGCGCATTATGGCTTGGACAAGCCGCTGTTTGTACAATATGTCAGTTATTTGAAATCAGTTGCAATGTGGGATTTCGGACCGTCATTTAAATATAAAGGTCAGAGTGTTAACGACCTGATCAGTTCAGGTTTCCCCGTTTCATTTACTCTTGGAGCAGAAGCTATTCTCCTCGCTTTAGCGTTAGGTGTATTGTTTGGGGTCATTGCAGCCCTTTACCATAATAAGTGGCAGGATTATACCGTCGCGATTTTAACGATATTTGGTATTTCGGTTCCGAGCTTTATCATGGCGGCTGTTCTGCAATATGTGTTCTCCATGAAGCTTGGGCTGTTTCCGGTCGCGGGGTGGGATTCCTGGGCATACACCTTTTTGCCTTCAATCGCACTTGCTTCCATGCCGATGGCGTTTATTGCCAGACTTTCCCGTTCAAGCATGATCGAAGTGTTAAACAGTGATTATATCCGCACGGCGAAAGCGAAAGGGCTGTCCCGCCCAGCGGTTACAGTGCGGCACGCCATTCGAAACGCGCTTTTGCCGGTTGTTACATATATGGGCCCGATGGCCGCACAGGTCTTAACGGGGAGCTTCATTATTGAAACCATTTTTGGGATTCCGGGGCTTGGTGCACACTTCGTCAACAGTATTACAAACCGTGATTATACGGTCATTATGGGTGTAACGGTGTTCTTCAGTGTCATCTTGCTATTGTGTGTATTAATCGTAGATGTGTTATACGGCATTATTGATCCAAGAATCAAGCTTTCCAAAGCAAAGAAAGGAGCCTAGGCCATGCAGAACATTCCAAAAAACATGTTTGAACCAGCCGCAGCGAATGCCGGCGATGCAGAAAAAATAAGTAAAAAGAGCCTTTCCCTCTGGAAAGATGCGATGCTTCGCTTCCGCAGCAATAAGCTTGCAATGGTCGGGCTTATCATTATCGTACTTATTATCCTTATGGCAATTTTTGCGCCGATGTTCTCAAGGTATGATTATTCAACTACTAATCTCTTAAATGCGGATAAGCCGCCTTCAAAAGATCACTGGTTCGGAACAGATGATCTTGGACGGGACATTTTCGTCCGTACATGGGTAGGGGCGCGAATCTCAATCTTTATCGGTGTTGCAGCCGCTGTTCTTGATTTGCTGATCGGTGTCATTTGGGGGAGCATTTCAGGCTTCCGCGGAGGCAGAACGGATGAAATCATGATGCGTATCGCTGATATCCTTTGGGCAGTTCCTTCATTATTAATGGTTATCTTACTGATGGTTGTTCTTCCGAAAGGTCTATTTACGATTATTATTGCCATGACGATTACAGGCTGGATTAATATGGCCAGAATCGTGCGCGGACAAGTGCTGCAGCTGAAGAATCAGGAGTATGTGCTTGCTTCACAGACACTGGGTGCAAAAACATCCCGTCTTCTGTTTAAACATATCGTGCCAAACGCAATGGGTTCTATTTTGGTCACGATGACACTGACAGTTCCTACTGCGATTTTCACAGAAGCCTTTTTAAGCTATTTGGGACTTGGTGTTCCGGCTCCGCTGGCAAGCTGGGGAACGATGGCTTCTGACGGATTGCCTGCATTGACCTATTATCCGTGGCGTTTATTCTTCCCTGCCGGATTTATCTGCATTACAATGTTTGGTTTCAACGTTGTCGGCGACGGATTAAGAGACGCATTGGATCCTAAGTTACGTAAATAAGGGAGTGATACGGGTGACACGCCTATTAGAAGTAAAAGATTTAGCAATTTCATTTAAAACATATGGCGGAGAGGTCCAGGCGATCCGCGGAGTGAATTTCCATCTGGATAAAGGGGAGACGCTGGCCATTGTTGGAGAATCAGGTTCCGGAAAAAGTGTAACCTCTCAAGCGATTATGAAGCTGATTCCAATGCCTCCGGGTTATTTCAAACGCGGTGAAATCCTGTTTGAAGGGAAGGATCTGGTGCCGCTGTCCGAAAAAGAAATGCAAAATGTCCGAGGAAAAGAGATCGGCATGATATTTCAGGATCCGATGACCTCCTTAAATCCAACGATGAAGGTCGGTAAACAAATTACGGAAGTGCTTTTTAAACACGAAAAGATCTCGAAGGAAGCGGCTAAAAAACGCGCGGTTGAACTGCTGGAATTAGTCGGTATCCCAATGCCGGAAAAGCGGGTGAACCAATTTCCGCACGAATTTTCAGGCGGAATGAGGCAGCGGGTTGTCATTGCCATGGCGCTTGCAGCGAATCCGAAGCTTCTGATCGCCGATGAGCCGACAACTGCTCTTGATGTAACGATTCAAGCGCAAATTTTGGAATTAATGAAGGATTTGCAAAAGAAAATTGACACGTCCATCATCTTTATCACACACGATCTTGGTGTTGTGGCTAACGTTGCTGACCGGGTCGCTGTCATGTACGCGGGACAGATTGTAGAAACCGGTACGGTAGACGAAATCTTCTACGATCCGAGACATCCGTACACTTGGGGGCTTCTTGCATCCATGCCGACACTGGAAAGTTCAGGAGAGGAAGAGCTGACGGCCATTCCGGGCACACCGCCTGATTTGACAAACCCGCCAAAAGGAGATGCTTTTGCCCTGCGGAGCCCTTATGCGATGAAAATCGATTTTGAACAGGAGCCGCCAATGTTTAAGGTATCTGATACTCATTATGTCAAATCGTGGCTGCTTCATCCTGACGCGCCAAAGGTAGAGCCGCCTGAAGCGGTAAAAGCGAAAATGCGTAAACTGGCAAATACGTATGAAAAACCTGTCTTAGTGAGAGAAGGTGAATGAATTGACTGAAAAATTATTAGAAATCAAACATTTAAAACAGCACTTTGTCACACCAAGGGGAACGGTCAAGGCTGTAGATGATTTATCATTTGATATCTATAAAGGTGAAACATTAGGGCTGGTTGGTGAATCAGGCTGCGGTAAATCGACAACAGGCCGAAGCATTATCCGGCTGTACGAAGCAACCGATGGTGAGGTGCTGTTCAACGGCGAAAATGTGCACGGGAGAAAATCGCGGAAAAAGCTGCTGGAATTCAACCGCAAAATGCAGATGATTTTCCAAGACCCATATGCATCTCTGAATCCGAGAATGACAGTTGCTGATATTATTGCTGAAGGCCTTGATATTCATAAGCTGGCGAAAACGAAAAAAGAGCGGATGCAGCGAGTTCATGAACTATTGGAAACAGTGGGATTGAACAAGGAACACGCGAACCGCTATCCTCATGAATTTTCCGGCGGCCAGCGCCAAAGAATCGGGATTGCCAGAGCGCTTGCTGTTGATCCGGAATTCATTATCGCGGATGAGCCGATTTCCGCTTTGGATGTATCTATTCAAGCGCAGGTCGTGAATTTAATGAAAGAACTGCAAAAAGAAAAAGGGCTCACATACCTGTTTATTGCCCACGATTTATCGATGGTCAAATACATCAGTGACCGCATTGGAGTCATGTATTTCGGGAAACTGGTTGAGCTTGCGCCGGCAGATGAGCTGTATGAGAATCCGCTTCACCCGTATACAAAATCATTGCTTTCTGCGATTCCACTTCCAGATCCAGACTATGAGAGAAATCGCGTTCGCCAGAAATATGATCCGTCTGTCCATCAATTAAAGGATGGGGAAACGATGGAATTCCGTGAAGTCAAACCGGGACATTTTGTGATGTGCACGGAAGCCGAATTTAAAGCTTTTTCATGATTCATCAATCCTTCAAGAGAATCTCTTGAAGGATTTTTTTGCGTCCTCATAGAAAGTGAGAATGATATCATTTACAATTAGAGGAAAAAGCGGAGGCGAAATACGATTCAATTTCTGCATAACAAAAATGTTTTTGCGCTATTGCTGTCTCAATCTTTTCAATCTTTAGCAGGAGTCCTCGTCACAATCGTTTTAATGGTCCGGGTCTATCAAATGACTGACTCCGTTTTTTTGGCAGGCCTTATTTTATCGTTCATGTCGTTTGCGAGTATAGCAGCAAGCTTTTGCGTCTCTCCGGTGCTTCGCATTCTCGGTTTTAAAAAGGTGCTTGCGGGAGCGAATCTGCTGAGAGCGGTCTTTACAATCCTGATGGCATACAGCGTCACTCATCACGGACAGGCATTCTTTTGGATTACGCTGCTGTTTGTGTTTTGTTTTTCCTTCGCGGGCGCTTTTTTTCAGCCGGCAAGATTTGCGCTGCTGCCAATTATTGTTCCAAAGAAGCAATATGTAAAAGCGAATGGTGTGATCTCCCTCTCGAATCAATTGTTCTTAACAGCAGGCTGGGGCCTTGGAGGCCTTCTGACGTACGCCGTCCCTTTTGAACTCGTTGTCGGCGCTGCCATTTGCCTGTTTGTTCTATCGGGAGCTTCCATCAGTGTGCTGCATGTAAATGAAGAAGAGGCTGCAGGAACTGCTGAAACAGCATCTGTCAGAAGTATATGGAAGGATTTAATGATCATCCCTATTGTAAGAGACATTACTGTAATGGACATGATAGAAGCTTTGGCGGGTTCCGTATGGTCATCTGCTATTCTCCTCGCATTTACTGCGGCTGTTTTGCATGAAACAGAGGTGTGGTGGGGGATGTTTAACGCTTCCTATTTTATAGGCGCAATTGTCGGCAGTGTGATTGCCATTCGTTTTTCTTCTTTTTTTGAGCGGAATATGGGCTATGCCATTATGTTCAGCTCGCTTGTAATGTCGGCGCTGACCCTTTTGTTTTCATTTTCTCCAGTCCCATTTTTATGCGCTCTGGCTTGTGCTGCAATGGGGCCTTTTTATCAGGTGCGTGATATTTGCCAGGAAACCATGCTGCAGGAGGTTATTCCCGCGCAGAAACGAATCGGAATCATGGCTGCAAAAAATGCGATTTTGACTCCTTGGTCAGGCGTCACCTACTCCATTATGGGGCTAGTGGCTGATGCTGCTGGTGCGAAAATAGCTTTTATCGCGGCTGCTGCATTATATATCATGACATTTCTGATTGCACTGGCGCAGCCCCGTCTGGTTCATTACAGGCGAGAAAATCGAGTTCAATGAGAAACAATTCAAAATGAACGGAGCAGCTGGCTCCGTTTTTGCTGAAAAAAAATGAAACCATGGCGGAAGTTCGCACGTCTTTATAGATGTAAGGCTGTTTAAACAAGAAGAAATGGGGTATATCTAAAAGTATGAAGACAACGAACTCATAAGGAGCAAATCAATGAACTGGTATGAAAAGCTTAGCGAGTACTTTCCAATTGAAGAAATGAAATCAAAAGCGCATATGGAAGCTCTTCTGAAAGAGCGAAGCGATATTTATCATAAAGATGAAGGCAAACACCATATTTTAATGTTTGCGGAATTCGATTCTTTTATCTTCGTTGATTATCTGTATGTGTCTAAGGATGCAAGAGGGCAGGGGCTTGGCGGCAAATTGATCGCGAAGCTAAAAAAGAAAAATAAGCCCATATTGCTCGAGGTGGAACCTGTGGATGAAGATGATACTGATACAGAAAAACGCCTGAGGTTTTATCAAAGAGAGCATTTCAAGCATGCTCAGTCAATTGGGTACCGGCGCCGGTCATTGGCTACGAATGAAGTAAACAAGATGGAGATTCTGTACTGGTCACCAAAAACAGAATCAGAAGAAGAAATTCTTGAAGCCATGAAACAGACATATGAAAACATTCATACTTATAAAGACGAGAAATGGTACGGGGAATCGTACGAAAAAACGGATGAAGTCCTGAAACTCATTGATGAAGAAAAACAAAAAAATATTTTCGATCAGTTAAGCTAATTGAGAATTAGAACATATCATGAACATTAAAAATTTGCTGGATTGACACATTTTTTTCTTAGGATACTGTTCACACTTACTTTTTTATAGTATAATACCTGTAAAGATTCCTTTTTTAGAGTAATTTCAATTTAAGAATAAAATAGATGTTCATCCTACTAATTAGAGGAGTGAAGATGAATGGTTACACTATACACATCACCAAGCTGTACTTCATGCAGAAAGGCGAGAGCGTGGCTCGAGGAGCACGATATTCCATTTGTAGAAAGAAACATTTTCTCTGAACCTTTATCAATTGATGAAATAAAACAAATTCTTCGAATGACTGAGGATGGAACAGATGAAATCATCTCAACCCGTTCAAAAGTATTCCAAAAACTGAATGTGAACGTTGAATCTATGCCGCTGCAAGATTTGTACCGCTTGATCAACGAGCATCCAGGTTTGCTTCGCCGTCCGATCATCATTGACGAAAAACGTTTGCAGGTCGGATATAACGAAGACGAAATCAGACGTTTCCTGCCAAGAAAAGTTCGCTCTTTCCAATTAAGAGAAGCACAGCGTTTGGCAAACTAATAGATCGTATCATCAAAAGAAGGCTGAGTCATCAGCCTTCTTTTATTATTTTTCAACCTGCTGGTAATAAATGCTCGCAAGAATGACAAACGCAACCGTCAAAATGGGGAGGAGCGTTTCAACTGTGCCGTGCTGCGCCATAAAAAGCGACAGCTTTTTGTCTCTGACAATCATTTCTCCGCCAGTATAAGCAAGCAGCCCGCTTCCCGCGTAAATCAGAAGCGGTATTTTCTCTAGTGCAATATGGATGAGTTTGCTGCCCCAAATAATAACCGGAACCGATACACACAAACCTATAACAACGAGAGAAAACTCACCGTGTGATGCTCCCGCAACTGCGATGACGTTGTCCAGCGACATAAAGAGATCTGCAAGCACAATCGTTCGTATCGCTCTCCACAGGGAGGTGCTGCTTTTAATGTGTTTCGTGTCTTTTTTTTCAATCAGCAGCTGATATCCTAAATACAGCAGGAAAATTCCGCCGGCGCACTGCAAGAACGGAATGTTCAAAAGATATACTGCTGCACTTGTTAATCCGATTCTCATGGCAACGGCAATAAATGTTCCGAGAATAATGGCTTGCTGTCTTTGCTTGTCCGGCAAATGTCTGCTGGCCATGGCAATAACAACCGCGTTATCTCCGCCGAGGATCAGGTCAATCCCAACAATGACAAGCAGAGAAATCAGATAGTCATGCTCCATGAAGCGGCACCTCGCTTTCAGTCCTTCGCTTGTACTACTACTATATGAGACAGGTCATATTTTATGATATCAGCCGCCTGATCTGCCGTTTTTTAGGCAAAGGTGCATTTTTATTTCTTTTGTGACTGTTTTATCATAAAATAGAAATACAAAGGAATTCACACTGGCCTTGGTTAAGGTTAAGATGTGGACGGAATGGGTAAAGTGTAGTAAAGTACAATTAATCGGGAGCTTAGATGTCCCTTCAACATCTTATATAGAAGGGAAGGTTGGCAAATGGAAATTGAAAGAATTAACGAGCATACAGTAAAATTTTATATGTCTTACGGAGATATTGAAGATCGCGGTTTTGACAGAGAAGAAATTTGGTATAACCGTGAGCGCAGTGAAGAACTTTTCTGGGAAGTCATGGATGAAGTTCATGAAGAAGAGGAATTCGCTGTGGAAGGCCCACTTTGGATTCAAGTTCAGGCACTGGACAAAGGATTAGAAATCATCGTCACAAAAGCCCAGCTTTCCAAAGACGGACAAAAGCTCGAACTGCCGATTCCTGAGGATAAAAAGCAAGAACCAGCATCTGAGGATCTTGACGCCTTGCTGGATGATTTCCAGAAAGAAGAGCAAGCCGTCAATCAGGAAGAGAAGGAGCAAAAGCTTCAATTTGTCTTGCGATTTGGCGATTTTGAGGATGTTATTTCTCTATCTAATTTGAACGTTAACGGAAGCAAAACGACTTTATATTCGTTTGAGAACCGATATTATTTATATGTAGATTTTGGCAATATGACTGATGAAGAGGTTGAAAATCAACTAAGCATCCTGCTGGAGTACGCAAATGAATCCTCAATCAGCATACACCGTCTTGAAGAGTACGGCAAGCTGATTATTTCAGAGCATGCTCTAGAAACGATAAAAAAACACTTTGCATCATAGCAAACCGATTTCCTTCCGGAAATCGGTTTTTTTATGCACGAAAATGCCATTTTAGAGATGTGAAAAATCAAAAACATATAGACAAGCGGAAAATACAGCGAACAGGAGTTGATCATCTTTTCCAGAAAGTATACTTCATCTGGAAAGGAGAGATGACAATTGTTTAGTGCTGTGACTGAAGACGGCCAAATGTTTCACCTTCTAGGCGCTCAGCAAAACCAGAAATTAAAGCGGAGACGGTTCTTCTGTCCGGTATGCGGGGGAGAGCTAGCTGTGAAGCTCGGACTTCAAAAAGCGCCGCATTTTGCCCATAAACAGAACAAATCCTGCTCCATAGACATCGAACCGGAAAGCGCCTACCACTTAGAAGGAAAAAGACAGCTGTATGTATGGCTGAAAACGCAACGGGCTTCACCAATATTGGAGCCGTATATAAGGACAATCAACCAAAGACCGGACGTCATGGCAAGAATCAAGGAGCATATGCTTGCTGTTGAATATCAATGCGCCACTATCGCTCCAGATGTCTTTCAAAAGCGGACAGAGGGCTTCAAACAAGAAGGAATCATCCCACAGTGGATTATGGGATACAGCCGCTTAAAACGGACTGCTTCGTCCTTTTATCAGCTTTCAGCTTTTCATTGGCAGTTTATCAATGCAAGTCCATACAGAGAGCTGATATGTTATTGTCCTGAAAGGCGTTCTTTTCTCCGGCTCAGCCACATCATTCCATTCTACACAAACCATTCTTATTCCTCAGTCCAAACGATCCCTATCCATCGGGCAGGTGCAGACGATCTTTTTTTCACTGAACCGAAACCCTCAATTCAATATTCAGGCTGGACGAAAGCGATTCACCGTTTTCGCCATAAACCCCATCGGTTTAACTCAAAGGAAATAAATCGCCTTAGGCTGCTGTTTTATGAGAAACGGCAGACGCCTTTTTCTTTTCTGCCGACTGAAGTGTTTGTTCCTGTTAGAAAAGGGGCAGTTTTTAAGAGTCCGGTTTTTGTGTGGCAGGGGTTTCTTTATTTGTTTATGACGGATCTTGGAGGTAAACGTGCGCCAATTCGTTTTTCAGCCGTTTTGCAGCAGTGCAAACTGCACATTCATAATAAGAACATTGCACTCAGGTTCGAATGCAGCGAAGAGTGTCTTTCAGAAGCGGTTAAACAGTATATTGATTTTTTGTGCAAGAAGGGATTTTTAAGGGAGACTCAGAAAGAAGTATATGTGCTGAATCAGCCTGCAGGCGGCATACACTCCATGCAGGATCTCATAGAAAGAGACCGCAGCTGTTTTATAGAATGAGTTTGTCTTATTTGGCTCACCCTAAGACAAAGGTGGTGGGCAGGCTGTGAAAGGCACAAAAGGAAAGGTTTTTCGTGTTTTTACTGCTTTTTTGGCATTCGTTCTCTTCATTACTGCATATGATTTGACAAAAGGCAGTGAAAAACCGGAAGATATTCACAACACAAGTTTATTGAGAAACAGCTGTTTTTTCAATTGGCTTGAATCAAAGAAGACGAGGGGGATCACCATGGCTGAGGAAAAAAAAGCAAACCAACTGCCTGACAGAAGTGAGGTAAAGGCAGAAGACACATGGAGACTTGAGGATATTTTTCCTAGTGATGAGGCCTGGAATAAAGAATTTCAAGCTGTAAAAGAATTAATTCCGAATTTATCTAAGTATAAAGGAAAGCTGGCAGATTCAGCTGATCATTTATACGAGGCTCTTACGTATCAAGATAAAGTGATGGAGCGGCTGGGTAGGCTGTACACATATGCGCATATGCGCTCTGACCAGGATACTGGGAACTCCTTTTACCAGGGGCTGAATGACAAGGCGGGAAACCTGTATACACAGGCCGCAAGCGCGACAGCTTATCTGGTTCCGGAGATTTTATCCATAGAAGAAGACAAACTGCAGCAGTTCATTCTTGAAAAAGAAGAATTAAAGCTGTACTCTCATGCGATTGAGGAGATTACCAAGGAACGTCCGCATGTGCTGAGCGAGAAGGAAGAGGCACTGCTTGCTGAAGCCTCCGAGGTACTGGGGTCATCTTCAAATACATTCAGCGTGTTAAATAACGCAGATATAACGTTTCCGTCCATTAAAGACGAAGATGGGAATGAAAAACAGATCACTCACGGCAACTTTATTAATTTCTTGGAAAGTGAAAACCGTGAAGTCCGCAAAAATGCGTTTGACGCAGTGTATAAAACGTACGGACAATATAAAAACACAATGGCCACGACGCTAAGCGGCACTGTGAAAAAGGACAACTTCTACGCGAGAGTGAAAAAGTACAAGTCCGCGCGTGAGGCTGCGCTTTCTAACAACAGTATTCCTGAGGAAGTATACGATAACCTTGTTAAGACGATTAATAAGCATTTGCCGCTCCTGCACCGCTATATTGCGCTAAGAAAGAAAGTGCTCGAGCTTGATGAAGTGCATATCTATGACCTGTATACACCGCTTGTGAAAGATGCTGGGATGAAGGTGACATACGAGGAAGCCAAAGATTACATGCTGAAAGGCCTTGCACCTTTAGGGGAAGAATATGCCTCTATCCTAAAAGAAGGACTGGAAAACCGCTGGGTGGACGTTTACGAAAATAAAGGCAAACGCAATGGGGCTTATTCATCAGGAGCTTACGGCACGAATCCGTATATTTTGATGAACTGGCATAATAACGTCAATAATCTCTTTACGCTCGTGCACGAGTTTGGACATTCCGTACACAGCTACTATACGAGAAAGCACCAGCCTTATCCATATGGCAATTACAGCATCTTTGTCGCGGAAGTTGCCTCTACGACAAATGAAGCGCTCCTTGGCGAATATTTGCTGAACAATTTAGAGGATGAAAAACAGCGCTTATATATTCTCAACCATATGCTTGAGGGCTTCAGGGGAACGGTTTTCAGACAAACGATGTTCGCTGAATTTGAACATCTGATCCATACAAAGGCGCAAGAAGGCGAGCCGCTTACACCTGAGCTTCTGACAAATGTCTATTACGACCTGAATAAAAAGTATTTTGGAGACGGCATGGTGATTGATAAGGAAATCGGCCTTGAATGGTCGCGAATTCCGCACTTCTATTACAATTACTATGTGTATCAGTATGCGACAGGGTACAGCGCTGCCCAAGCATTAAGCAGCCAGATTTTGAAGGAAGGAAAGCCGGCGGTTGACCGTTATATTGACTTCCTGAAAGCGGGAAGCTCACAATACCCGATTGATGTCCTGAAAAAAGCGGGTGTTGATATGACGTCTCCAGAGCCAATCGAAGCCGCGTGCAAAATGTTTGAAGAAAAACTTGATGAAATGGAAGAGCTGCTGATGAAAGTCAAGCAGTCTTAAAAAAGTAAGCCTGTGCGGAAATGAAGCACAGGCTTTTTTAAAACCCTTTAAAGGTTTTCCGGTGATTCAAGCGGTAGAGGGTAAACAAAATAGACAGAAACAGCAGAGGAGAGGTAATATAAAGCGGCAGCATATGCATCATGCCTAAGATATTCAGACAGAAAAAAACGGCAATGCACACAATTGAGATCAAAGTAGACATCATGGCGATCCTCCTCGTCCTTTTTCCTTATAAGGATATGAGTGAATGCACTTCGTTATGTTTTGTGACAAAAATATGAACATTAAGCATAGAGGTTGTCAAAAGTCGACATCTTTTGTTATCATAAGGATGTGAAATTGATCACAAACAAACATTACCCCTTTGTTTGACCGTGAAAAATTTCTCCCATCCCCTTTGTTGTCGTTAAGACATATGAAACCGCGCTTATCCCGGCGCGGTTTCTTTAGCGCTAAAAACGGAACGTAAGTTCGGTTATGGCGTAAAAAAACAGCCTCAAGCATATGCACGCCTGCGGCTATTTTTCACATGATTGATATTCATCAGAATAAGTGCTGAGAGACTTCCAAAACATTCCGTGTTTGGCTTCTACTTTGGCAACCTTTTTAGCAAACGCCAGTTTTTTCATTTCTTTTTCTACCTCTTCAAGGCTCAGGTCATATACAAGAGCAATTTCCTTCGAGGCAACGAAGCGGAAATATTCAATAAAACATTCTAAAGGCGGTGTTTCCGAAGGCTTCGGCTCGTCGCCAAGCATCTCAAATAAAATTTCTTCATATACATCATATGAGTAGCTGCCAGGAACTTTAAGCCCTTCATCCTCATGCTGCGTATTAAAAAACGTCAGTGTCGGATTAACAGAAACATCCATCTCAGCAGCAATTTTCATGTCACATTGAAGCGCCTTGACCGCGCTTTGAGAATGCAGATCTTTTTTGAATTCTTCAAGATCGAGACTTGTATTTTCAGCAATCTCCAAAAGCACGTTTTCATCCGTAATATTTTTCTTTGAAACAAATAGGCTCTCCTGCATATTTCTGAGAAATTGCATGCCGGCTTTTCGGCCTTGCAATTCGGCTGCTTTAAAAGCGAGAGCAGCCATATAAGGCGATGAAAGCGGCTGATCCTGTTCGAACCAGACATTGCCGTCACATGACATGCCAGAGCGGCTCGCGATCTTTTCCCATGCTTCTGCGAGAAGATGCTTTTTTCGCTTTTTATTTAAAGCGGTAAGGCTTGCGGAAGCGATAATGCGTAAGGTGAAAAAACGTCCGTATCTGATTTTCAGCTTTTTGATGACGGGCTCTAAGGACCAGCATTCAGGACATAAAGGGTCTACAAACATATAAATTTCAAGCGGTTTTTTAGGATGACCGTGGCAATGGGCGAAGTATAGCTCATGCTGATAGTTTGTCAAGATGATCGATCCTCCGCTTCCGTTTGATTCACCATATGCCTTGCTGTCAACTCCAGCCGGCCAAACAAAAACTCACGAATTTCGCCCTCCAGCCCTACATGGTCCATTGCGTCCTTCATACAGCTGAGCCACGCATCAGCTCTCTCGTTTGTAATTGGAAAGGGAAGATGCCTTGCTCTGAGCATAGGATGGCCGTGCTCCTCAGTATAAAGAGGAGGCCCGCCTAAATACTGAGTTAAGAATTGCTTCTGTTTCCTGGCGGTTTCTGTCAAATCGCTTGGAAAAATCGGCTTCAGCAAAGGATGAGACGCGACACGCTCATAAAAAGTATCAACAAGTTGCGATAGAAGTTCCTCTCCAATCGCTTCATAAGGTGCGTTAAACGATTGTCCCATGTTGACTACTCCTTTAAATATGGCTAATAGGAATCATAAATCCTATTGCAAAAAGTAATTTTCTGTATTTCATTGTTTCATCTAGATTTATTTTAGCAACAAGGCATCATTTCTACAAACAAACTGCCTTTTATGCGTTTGATGACTCATTTCGGCTAACAGCCGGGGTTTGTATTTCATATCATATCACATAAAAATCAGGAATGCGTAAGATTTCACTTCGCAAAAAAACCAGAGGGAAAGAGCACCTCTGGTTACGCGTAATAAGCTGAAGTTATTTTTTTTACATAGTTTTGCGTTTCTTGGAAAGGAGGAATGCCTCCGTATCGGTCAACATTCCCCGGTCCGGCGTTGTAAGCCGCTAATGCCATAGACACATTGCCGTCGTATTTATCCAGCATTTGTTTTAAATATTTCGTTCCGCCCTCCACATTTTGCTGCGGATCAAGCGGATTGGAAACGCCAAGTGAGCTTGCTGTTGACGGCATCAGCTGCATGAGGCCCATCGCACCTGCTCCGCTGACTGCTTTTGCATTAAAGCCTGATTCCTGTTTGATGACGGCACGGATCAGTTTTTCATCAACGCCATATTTATCAGCGGCTTTTTTAATCGCACTGTCAATAGAAAAGTCTCCCGAACTGATCTGATTTGCTTCATGTTTGTTTGAAGCTGAATCTGCAGCAGCTGTTTCAGTGCTTTCTGCCGCTTTTGTGATTGAACCTGAATTGCTGCTCGTATATGAGTTAAGCCCATACGCTGAAAGCAGTGACGGCGCTGTTGTATTCGCGCTGTTCAGCATGCTGAGCGGGCTTGGCGATGAAGAAGGTGCTGATTGCTGAGATGCCAGACCGTTTGTATATTGGCTGAGCAAAGAGCTAAAACTTGAAAGCGGGCTTTCCGTATTCTGAGTGTCCGAGCTGCTGCGTGCATTAGATATGGACTGTAGTGCCCGAAGCTGAAGTAAAGCTGCCCAATTCGTTACATTCACGATGTCATTCCACCTTATATAGACTTTCGTTTTTCTTCATAAAAACGCAGAATTTTATTTTTGGTTTCGCGCTGAGGAATGCTGAATTGCTGAAGCAGCTTCTCGAAAGCTTTTCTGCCCTCATGCCAATCCGCCGCCTCAAATTCAATTTCATAGTCCTCTTTATTTAAATATCGGCTGTGGTCTAAAACTATTAAGCCTTTTTCTGTTTCTTTTTCCGCACGGTTTGTTGCTAAAGATCCAAAGTATTGAATGGCATCCATATCGATCTGAAGCTTGTGCAGCTGGTCCTTCACAGGGCCCTCGGGAACTGAAAATCCAGCGAGATCTGATACCTCTGAAAGCTGCTGGTGCGTTTCCAGAAGTCCCACATCAGCCGGCTCCTTTAATGTAAGGACATACTTTCCGTTTTTTCTGCGGATACGAAGCGCAGCTTGTTTTTGTTTCAGCGCGAAGCTGCCTGTATCAAAATAATGATTCTTTTGATCTGTAAAATCTTTTTCTGTCAGCTGGAGTGCCGCTGCTATGTTTTTGAATTCTTGTTTGGTCAGCATGTTTTTAAATTCGATTTCAATTTCTTGGCTCATGATGCTCTTCCTTTCCGCCCTGTAAATCTTATTTTTACTATTATCTCTTTAGATGTTAGGTTTATCAATATCGAGCTCGATATGATAAAATGAATCTGTACTTTGTTTAAAAAAGGAGAGCATTATGCAAAACAGAATCGAAATTTTGAATGCAACATTATCGGATGATCAGCTTCGCCTTGCCTGTCAGACAGAAGGAAACGAAGCGGAACGCAAGCCGTCAGGTCAAATGCTTGTTGATTCTGACCACTTTGCTTTTGTATACATACTTGAATTAGCTGATTCTTTTGAATATGTCATTATAAAGGAACATGTATGGCCGGAACTGAAGCAGGCCCATGCACAAAAAATACCGGTTGTTTTAGAGGCAGGAGACCAAACAATTGAACTGGCAGGCCTGCATGAGGAGCTGGAATATCTTTTAGAAAATATAAAAGATAATGCAAACTATGGAGAAGAAATGGAAGAAAAAGTGAAACACGTGTTTTTATAGAAACTGGTTCGGAATTGGGGGATGTATGATGGATGACAAACAATGGGAGCGTTTTTTAGTGCCGTACCGCCAGGCTGTCGAAGAGTTGAAAGTGAAGCTCAAGGGGATCCGCACACTATATGAATACGAGGACGACCATTCACCGATCGAATTTGTGACCGGACGCGTCAAGCCTGTGGCGAGCATACTTGAAAAAGCGAGACGGAAAAGCATACCGCTGCATGAAATTGAAACCATGCAGGACATTGCTGGCCTTAGAATCATGTGCCAATTTGTCGATGACATCCAAATCGTAAAAGAGATGCTTTTTGCCAGAAAAGATTTCACCGTTGTGGATCAGAGGGATTATATTGCGGAACATAAAGAGAGCGGATACCGATCATACCATCTTGTTGTGCTGTACCCTTTGCAGACGGTATCCGGAGAAAAGCATGTTCTCGTAGAAATACAGATCCGTACACTGGCGATGAATTTTTGGGCGACCATTGAACATTCATTGAATTATAAATACAGCGGAAACATTCCTGAAAAAGTAAAACTAAGGCTTCAGCGCGCTTCTGAAGCGGCTTCCCGGCTTGATGAAGAGATGTCAGAGATCAGGGGTGAAGTACAGGAAGCTCAAGCTGCCTTTTCAAGAAAGAAAAAAGGAAGCGAGCAACAATAGGTAAAGGGGAAGAAGAGCATGAAATTTGCCGTATCATCAAAAGGAGATCAAGTTTCTGATACGCTGAAAAGCAAAATACAGGCGTATTTATTGGATTTTGATATGGAACTGGATGAAAATGAACCGGAAATCGTTATTTCAGTCGGAGGCGACGGAACGCTTTTGTATGCTTTTCACAGATACAGCGACCGCTTGGACAAAACAGCATTTGTCGGCGTTCACACAGGTCATCTGGGTTTTTATGCCGACTGGGTTCCTCATGAAATTGAAAAACTTGTTCTTGCCATCGCGAAAACGCCGTATCATACAGTCGAATATCCGCTTCTCGAAGTCATTGTGACCTATCACGAAAACGAGCGGGAAGAAAGATACTTAGCTTTGAATGAATGTACGATTAAAAGCATCGAAGGAAGCCTTGTTGCTGATGTGGAAATCAAAGGGCAGCTCTTTGAAACCTTCCGGGGCGACGGCCTCTGCCTGTCAACTCCATCAGGCAGTACAGCCTACAATAAGGCGCTGGGCGGAGCGATTATCCATCCGTCTATCAGGGCGATCCAGCTTGCGGAAATGGCTTCAATTAATAACCGCGTGTTCCGTACGGTGGGGTCACCTCTGCTTCTCCCATCCCATCATGATTGCATGATTAAGCCGAGAAACGAAGTTGACTTTCAAGTGACGATTGACCATTTAACCCTTCTCCATAAGGATGTAAAGTCGATCCGCTGCCAAGTTGCATCCGAAAAAGTGCGGTTTGCGAGATTCCGTCCGTTTCCATTTTGGAAAAGAGTCCAGGATTCGTTTATTGGAAAAGGTGAATAGAAAGAGGACATATCGTGGAGCATTTTTTTATCAGAAAGAACATTACTTCCGCTGAGGACGGGATGACTGTAAAAGAATATGCCGGTGAACTGGGAATTTCGAAACGTCTGCTGACCGATATTAAGTTTGGCGGGGGAGACCTGCAGATTAACGGTGAGCATGTGACGGTCAAATACGTTTTGAAAGAGGGAGATCTTCTTATCGTGAAGTTTCCTGAGGAACAGGTGAGCGAGACGCTGCTGGCAGAGCCTGTTCCGCTCGATATCCTTTATGAGGATGAACATGTGCTTGTGATAAACAAGCAGCCGTATGTGTCATCAATCCCTTCGAGAGAGCACCCCTCCGGCAGCATTGCCAATGGAATTATTGATCATTATCAAACAACCGGAGTGAGGGCGACAGTACATCTTGTCACCCGGCTAGACCGGGATACATCAGGTGTCATGCTTGTTGCCAAGCATCGATTTGCCCACTCCATTTTATCGTCTGCGCAAAAAAACGGCCTTGTGAAACGCCGGTATGCGGCAGTGGTTCACGGGCGGATGGCACAGATGGAGGGAACAGTCGATGCTTCGATTGGCAGACATCCTGACAGTATTATTGAACGGACGGTAACACCGGACGGCCAGAAGGCTGTTACTCATTTTTACGTCACATGTGCAAATGATGACATGACCTCGGTGGCATTGCAGCTTGAGACTGGACGAACCCATCAAATTCGTGTTCATATGAGCTATCTCGGGCACCCGTTGTGCGGCGATACACTGTACGGCGGAACGAGACAGGAAATTGGCCGGCAGGCTCTGCACAGCGAGCATCTTTCGTTTATCCATCCGCTGACACAGGAGAACATGAGGTTTCATGCTCCACTGCCTCAGGACATGAGAAAACTGATAAAAGGAGAGAATCATTGATTCTCTCCTTTTTTATATGGGGCGAAATCTTGATTCGTCGTAAGGCAGGGAGCTTGGAACAGAGACGGTTTCTATTTCTGGAAAGCGAAAGCCTGTCAGTTGATTTCCGAACACGCAGCCTGTATCAATGTTGATGGTGCGATTGACCTTCCGAGGCTCTTTCACAGGTGTATGACCGTATACCACCCAAGCCTTTCCGTTATAGGCTGCCGCCCAATCACGCCTGATGGGTCTGCCGTCCGGATATGTTTCACCCGTCACGTCACCGTAAAGCACAAAGTCCTTCACTCTGCGGGTATATTTGCCGATATCGTCAGCTCTTATGCCAGCATGGGCGACAACTAATTCTCCATTATGTAAGATGTCGTAAAGCGGCGCTGTTTCGTACAGCTTCATAAACTGTTCGCTGACTGATTTTTTCTCATCTTTGGAAAGTTCCTCAAGCTCTGCCGCTGTTGTTTCGAGACCATGCATCACTTTTACCGGATTTCCTTTTAAGTAACGATATAATTTATTGCAATGGTTTCCCGGGACATAACGCACAGCGCCTTTTTCGTAAGCGCCGGCTACAAATCGGATGACCTCTATCGATTTGGGCCCTCTGTCAGTTAAATCTCCGGCAAAAACAAGCACCCTGCCTTCTTCATGGACAGGTACTCCATTTTTGATTGTATAGCCAAGCTTTTGGATTAATGCAGTCATTTCGTCATAGCAGCCATGAATATCGCTGATGATATCGTAAGCCATGCGGTCTCCTCCTTACCGATTGTTTTATTTATTATGAAGCAAAGTGTTGTGAGTCATCACAAGCTTTTATGTGCAAATTATAGAAGAAGAATCATTTTCTAAACAGGATTAAGACCTTATCACTTTATTTTTCATCATCACCCTTGTTAAAATCGCGTTATGTTTTTTAAAAATGAGGTTTTGTTCTCTGAGTGAGAACTAGCATAACCCTGACTTAAAAAGGAGGTTCTGATTATGGCGCATACATCTGTCGCATCTTTAGTTGTTGTACTTATCGTTGCATTTTTGACACCCATCCTTTTGCATCGGTTTAAACTCAGCATCCCGGTTGTTGTTGCTGAAATCATTATGGGGCTGATAATTGGGAAAAGCGGCCTTAATTTAGTTGTGGAGGGTGACACCTGGCTCCAGACACTCTCTATGCTCGGATTTATCTTTTTAATGTTTTTAAGCGGGCTTGAAATTGATTTTTCGTCGTTTGAGAAAGGAAAGAAAAAGCAGTTCCTGCCGAATGGCAAGGAAGCGCCGAATACGTTTGCTGCGGCATCTGTTATTTTCGTCGGTATTTTTATTTTATCATTGCTCTTGTCCTATGGGTTCGTCTTGGCCGGATTTATCCAAAATGCATTTTTGATGACCCTGATTATTTCAACGATTTCATTAGGCGTTGTCGTTCCAACATTAAAAGAAGAACGGATCATGAATTCGAATATCGGGCAGATTATTTTGCTTGTTGCTGTTATTGCTGATTTGGCCACGATGATTCTTCTTGCTGTTTTTTCTTCTTTATACGGAGAGGACAGCGGAAACATGTGGCTCCTGATGATTCTGTTTGCGGCCGGAGTGGTGCTTTACTTTTTCGGCCGGGTCTTCAAACATCGCTCTTTTGTTCAATCCATGTCAAAAGGGACGATCCAGATCGGGACGCGTGCCATTTTTACGTTAATCATTGTACTCGTTGCCCTGTCTGAATCACTTGGGGCGGAAAATATTCTCGGCGCTTTCTTAGCGGGGGTTCTTGTTTCCCTGCTTTCGCCAAACAAAGAACTTGTTCAGCAGCTGGACTCATTCGGTTATGGGTTCTTAATACCGATTTTCTTCGTGATGGTCGGTGTGAAGCTTGATATTTGGACTCTTTTCCAGGATAAAACAATTTTAATCATGATTCCGCTCCTGCTGCTGGCGCTGTTAGTCAGCAAAATCATTCCTGTCATGTACTTAAAGAAGTGGTATGATAACCGAACCATTTTCGCGTCTGGTTTCCTGCTGACATCAACGCTTTCGCTCGTGATTGCCGCTGCAACAATCGGGCAGCAGCTTCACGTGATCAGTGCAAATATGTCAGGAGCGCTCATTTTAGTAGCCGTCATTGCAAGTATTTTTACGCCGATCTGTTTTAAAAAATTATACAAACGGGAAGAGCAGCCGGAGGAGAAAAAGACGATTACGTTCATTGGCGCCAATCAAATGACTTTGCCTGTCACACTCGAATTGCCAGCGGAAGAGTATGACGTGCGTGTTGTACACGTCTACCAAGAGAATGCGGAGGAAAAGCTGTCAGAATCAGTGTTTGCTGTTGAAACAATTTCTGACTATGAACACGAGACGCTTGAATCACTCGGCATTTTTGAAACGGATATCCTCGTTGTGGCGACAGGAAATGAAGATATGAATGCAGACATTGCATTACTTGCAAAAGAAAAAGGTACAGAAAGAGTCATTGCAAGCGTAGGATCACCGGAGCATGAAGCAGCTCTGAAGGAGCAGGGAATCAGCATCTTTTCTATTCTGCTGTCGACAAAAACGCTGCTTCGCGCACTGATTGAAGCGCCTGGCGTCATGAAGCTGCTCACGAACCAAGAGTCTTCGCTGTATCAAATTAATATGGAGAACAGTAAATATGATGGTGTCATTTTACGGGAATTCCCTTTAACAGGTGACGTCATCTTTGTCAGGATCTTCAGAGGTGTGGACAGCATCGTTCCTCATGGGGATACAAGGCTGAAACTTGGAGACCGTTTAATTGTCACCGGATCTCGGGGGTACGTAACGGATCTTAAGAAAACATTGGAAGGATAAATCTTGACCAAATAAGGATTCGTGTTAATATAGAGGTGCAGAACAATTCAATATGTATTCGTTTAACCACTAGGGGTGTCCTTCATAAGGGCTGAGATAAAAGTGTGACTTTTAGACCCTCATAACTTGAACAGGTTCAGACCTGCGTAGGGAAGTGGAGCGGTATTTGTGTTATTTTACTATGCCAATTCCAAACCACTTTTCCTTGCGGGAAAGTGGTTTTTTTATTTTCAGAGGGGGAATGATTTGTGAAGTTTTCAGAAGAATGCCGCAGTGCAGCCGCAGAATGGTGGGAGGGGAGCTTTGTCCATCCGTTCGTTCAAGGAATCGGTGACGGAACGCTTCCGATTGACCGTTTTAAATACTACGTACTTCAGGATTCCTATTATTTAACGCATTTTGCAAAGGTGCAGTCATTTGGCGCCGCTTATGCGAAGGACCTTTATACAACGGGGCGGATGGCAAGCCATGCCCAAGGTACATATGAGGCGGAAATGGCGCTTCATCGGGAGTTTGCCGAGCTGTTGGAAATCAGCGAGGAAGAGCGTAAGGCGTTTAAGCCGTCTCCTACTGCGTACTCTTACACATCCCATATGTACCGTTCGGTTTTAAGCGGGAATTTCGCTGAAATCTTAGCGGCCCTGCTGCCATGCTATTGGCTCTATTACGAGGTTGGTGAGAAATTGCTGCATTGTGATCCGGGGCATCCAATTTATCAGAAGTGGATTGGCACATATGGCGGTGATTGGTTTAGACAACAGGTCGAGGAGCAAATCAACCGCTTTGATGAGCTGGCGGAAAACAGCACGGAGGAAGTGCGTGCCAAGATGAAAGAGAATTTTGTCATCTCCAGCTACTATGAATATCAATTTTGGGGAATGGCCTATCGAAAAGAAGGCTGGTCTGACAGCGCCATAAAAGAGGTGGAGGAATGTGGAGCTTCACGCCATAACGGATGACAGCAAGCCGGTAGAAGAGCTAGCGAGAATCATCATTACGATTCAGAATGAAGTTGATTTTATTCACATTCGGGAACGCTCAAAATCGGCGGCGGATATTTTGAAACTGCTCGATCTTATTTTTGAAGGCGGTATAGATAAACGAAAACTGGTGATGAACGGGCGCGTGGATATTGCACTTTTCTCTACTATTCACCGCGTGCAGCTGCCAAGCGGCAGCTTTTCACCGAAGCAGGTCAGAGCCAGATTTCCACACCTTCATATCGGGAGGTCGGTGCATTCACTGGAGGAAGCGGTTCAAGCAGAAAAGGAAGACGCGGACTACGTGCTGTTCGGCCATGTGTTTGAAACGGATTGCAAAAAGGGTCTTGAAGGCAGAGGAGTATCTTTGCTGTCAGATATCAAACAGCGGATTTCCATCCCGGTTATAGCCATCGGGGGGATGACGCCGGACAGGTTAAGAGACGTAAAACAAGCAGGGGCAGACGGCATTGCTGTTATGTCAGGAATTTTCTCTTCCGCTGAACCTTTGGAAGCAGCCAGACGATATTCCCGCAAGCTAAAGGAGATGCGCTATGAAAAGGCATTATGAAGCAGTGGTGATTGGAGGCGGAATTATCGGTTCCGCAATTGCTTATTATTTGGCAAAGGAAAACAAAAACACCGCATTGTTTGAAAGCGGAACAATGGGCGGCAGAACGACAAGTGCCGCTGCCGGAATGCTGGGCGCCCATGCCGAATGCGAGGAACGTGACGCGTTTTTTGATTTCGCCATGCACAGCCAGCGTCTGTACAAAGGTCTTGGAGAAGAGCTTTATGCATTATCCGGTGTGGATATCAGGCAGCATAACGGCGGTATGTTTAAGCTTGCATTTTCTGAAGAAGATGTGCTGCAGCTGAGACAGATGGACGATTTGGACTCTGTCAGCTGGTATTCAAAAGAAGAGGTGTTAGAAAAAGAGCCGTATGCGTCTGGTGACATCTTTGGTGCATCTTTTATTCAGGATGATGTGCATGTGGAGCCTTATTTTGTTTGCAAGGCGTATGTGAAAGCAGCAAAAATGCTTGGGGCGGAGATTTTTGAGCATACGCCCGTCCTGCATGTCGAACGTGACGGTGAAGCCCTGTCCATCAAGACCCCTAGCGGAGACGTATGGGCTAATCATGTTGTCGTTGCCAGCGGGGTGTGGAGCGGAATGTTTTTTAAACAGCTTGGACTGAACAATGCTTTTCTCCCTGTAAAAGGGGAGTGCCTGTCCGTTTGGAATGATGATATCCCGCTGACAAAAACGCTTTACCATGATCACTGCTATATCGTACCGAGAAAAAGCGGCAAACTGGTTGTCGGCGCGACAATGAAGCCGGGGGACTGGAGTGAAGCACCGGATCTTGGCGGATTGGAATCCGTTATGAAAAAAGCAAAAACGATGCTGCCGGCTATACAGAATATGAAGGTGGATCGTTTTTGGGCGGGACTCCGGCCGGGAACAAAGGATGGAAAACCGTACATCGGAAGACATCCTGAGGACAGCCGTATTTTATTTGCGGCGGGCCATTTCAGAAACGGGATCCTGCTTGCTCCCGCAACGGGCGCTTTGATCAGTGATCTCATCATGAATAAAGAGGTCAACCAAGACTGGCTGCACGCATTCCGAATTGATCGCAAGGAGGCGGTTCAGATATGATGCTACAGCTGAACGGTAAAGACGTGAAGTGGGAAAAAGACGCAGGTACAATTCAAGACCTGCTGGCGTCGTATCAGCTTGAAAATAAAATCGTTATCGTGGAAAGAAATAAAGAAATAATCGGGAAAGAACGCTATCACGAGGTTGAGCTTTGTGATCGTGATGTCATTGAAATTGTCCATTTTGTAGGAGGCGGATGAGCATGTTAACAATTGGCGGAAAATCATTTCAATCAAGATTGCTGCTGGGCACGGGGAAATACCCATCGTTTGACATTCAAAAGGAAGCAGTAGCTGTTTCTGAGTCTGATATTTTAACATTTGCTGTAAGGAGAATGAACATCTTTGAAGCATCTCAGCCGAATTTTTTGGAACAGCTTGATTTATCCAAATATACGCTTTTGCCGAATACAGCGGGCGCCAGCACTGCTGAAGAAGCGGTTCGGATTGCAAGGCTGGCGAAAGCGTCCGGCCTTTGTGACATGATTAAAGTTGAAGTCATCGGATGCAGCCGTTCCTTGCTGCCTGACCCTGTTGAGACATTAAAAGCGTCTGAACAGCTTCTTGAAGAAGGCTTTATTGTGCTCCCGTACACGTCGGATGACGTTGTGCTGGCGAGAAAGCTGGAAGAGCTCGGCGTTCATGCCATCATGCCGGGTGCATCTCCGATTGGATCAGGACAAGGAATCTTAAATCCTTTGAATCTGTCGTTTATTATTGAACAGGCGAAAGTGCCGGTCATCGTGGATGCGGGAATCGGCTCGCCTAAAGATGCGGCATACGCAATGGAGCTTGGAGCGGATGGCGTACTGCTCAATACGGCTGTATCTGGCGCTGACGATCCCGTGAAAATGGCTCGTGCCATGAAGCTCGCAGTGGAAGCAGGGCGCCTTTCTTATGAGGCGGGCCGAATCCCGCTTAAGCAATACGGAACGGCAAGCAGTCCGGGAGAAGGTCTTCCTGTATGACAGGCAGGTATTCAAGGCAGGAGCTGTTTGCTCCGATCGGCCCATCCGGCCAGAAAAAATTGAAAGAAGCGCGCGCCGTGATTATCGGTGCCGGCGCGCTCGGAACAGCCAGTGCAGAAATGCTGGTGAGAGCGGGAGTCGGCTCTGTGAAAATTGCCGACAGAGATTATGTTGAATGGAGCAACCTCCAGCGCCAGCAGCTTTATACAGAAGATGATGTCAAAAAAGAAATGCCGAAAGCAGCCGCTGCGGAGCGCCGTCTCCGTTCGATTAACAGCGATGTTGATGTGACCGGCCTTGTCATGGATGTGACAGCAGAAAATATCTTCGAGCTGATTAGGGATGCATCAATTATAGTGGATGCGGCTGATAATTTTGAAACCCGCCTGATCGTAAATGATGCTGCGGTAAAGGAAGGGATTCCTTTTCTTTACGGTGCCTGTGTAGGGAGCTACGGTCTCACCTTTACCGTGGTGCCGGGTTCTACTCCTTGCCTGCATTGCTTGCTCGATACACTTCCGATTGGCGGAGCAACATGTGACACAGCCGGCATCATCAGTCCGGCTGTTTTGCAGGTAGCAGTCTTTCAGGTAACAGATGCACTGAAGCTGCTGACGGGAGAGGAGTGCGAGCCGGTGCTGCGCTCCTTTGATTTGTGGAAAAATGAGCGGTCAGAAGTGAGAGCGGCCAGTCTCAAACATGACGCATGCCCAAGCTGCGGCACAAAGGATTTTCCGTTTTTGTCATATGAAAATCAAACAAAAGCGGCTGTATTGTGCGGCAGGAACACGGTGCAGATCAGATCATCTATTACGAAAGAAGCGGATCTTGAAGCGCTTGCCGGTCAGCTGAGGCAGGCCGGGCTTGAAGTAACTGCGAACCCGTATTTAATTTCCTGCCGCTCGGATGATATGAAAATGGTGCTGTTCCGGGACGGCAGAGCTTTGATCCATGGAACAAATGATATTGCCCGGGCAAAATCCATTTATCATAAATGGATCGGGTAATAAAAGGAGTGTAGTGTAATGAGTATATATAAAGCATTGACAATCGCCGGATCAGATTCAGGCGGCGGCGCAGGGATACAAGCTGATATTAAAACCTTTCAAGAGCTTGATGTATTCGGAATGTCTGCGATTACAGCGGTAACCGCTCAAAATACGCTTGGCGTTCATGGGGTGCATCCGCTGACTGTAGAGGCGTTGAGACAGCAAATTGACGCTGTTGCTGAGGATTTGAGACCGGATGCAGTCAAAACGGGAATGCTCTGGAATGCCGACATGATTGAAGAAGTGGCAAGAAAAATTGACGAGCACGGATTCAATCGTGTAATTGTTGATCCGGTTATGATCGCAAAGGGCGGGGCATCCTTGCTGCGTGATGAGTCAGTTGCCACCTTAAAGGAGTTGCTCATTCCAAGAAGCTACGCGATTACGCCGAATGTCCCGGAAGCAGAAACGCTGACAGGAATGACAATCAGCTCGCTGGATGACCGGAAAAAAGCAGCCGAGCAGCTCGTCAAGATGGGTGCGCAGCATGTCATTATCAAAGGCGGGCACCAGCCTGAAGACAATCACATTACTGACCTTCTTTTTGATGGCAGCATGTTTATGCAAATCACCCATCCTTATATCAATACGAAGCATACGCATGGCACAGGCTGCACCTTTGCTGCGGCTTTAACGGCCCAAACGGCTAAAGGAGACAGCATCCATCAGGCATTTGAGATTGCGGCCAACTTTGTCCGCGAAGCGGTGGAAAATACGCTCGGCATCGGATCGGGACACGGGCCGACAAACCATTTCGCTTTTAAACGAAACAGCTTAAATACAAGCCGATGAGATCACCAGCTGATGGTGATCTCTTTTGCGTTTGCTACGGTATGCGCTTTTCATCTGGACAAGGTTATGATATGATAGAAATTAAGATCAGGTACTAATACTATGTCTTTATTAAATATAGGAGGCTTTATACATATGAATTTTTCACTTGAAGGCCGCAACATTGTTGTGATGGGGGTAGCCAACAAACGCAGCATCGCCTGGGGCATTGCGCGTTCTTTACATGAAGCGGGTGCACGTTTGATTTTCACATACGCTGGTGAACGCCTGGAGAAATCCGTTCACGAGCTTGCCGGAACATTAGACCGCAACGACTCCATCATCCTTCCTTGCGATGTTACAAACGACGCAGAAATCGAAACTTGCTTCGCAAGCATTAAGGAGCAGGTCGGTGTAATCCACGGTATCGCGCATTGTATCGCGTTTGCCAACAAAGAAGAGCTTGTGGGCGAATACTTAAACACAAATCGTGACGGCTTCCTTTTGGCTCATAACATCAGCTCATATTCTCTGACTGCTGTTGTCAAAGCGGCACGTCCGATGATGACTGAAGGCGGAAGCATTGTCACTTTGACGTACCTTGGCGGAGAGCTTGTGATGCCAAACTACAACGTTATGGGTGTAGCAAAAGCTTCTCTTGATGCAAGTGTGAAATATTTAGCTGCTGACTTAGGAAAAGAAAATATCCGCGTCAACAGCATTTCTGCCGGCCCGATCAGAACATTATCTGCTAAAGGCATCAGCGATTTCAACTCTATCTTAAAAGACATCGAAGAGCGTGCACCGCTTCGCCGCACGACAACACCTGAAGAAGTGGGCGATACAGCTGCGTTCTTGTTCAGCGATATGTCCCGCGGGATTACAGGTGAAAATCTTCACGTTGATTCAGGTTTCCATATCACTGCCCGCTAAGCAGGATCTATTTCAAGCAATCCCGAATAGGGATTGCTTTTTTATTTCTTCTGATTTTCAGCTTTCTGTCATATAGATAGAATATGACACAATCGGAGGGATGAAGATGTCTAATAAGAAAAGAAACGCGGATAAAAAACCGCTCATGTATATTGTTCAGCCGGATTATGCAGAAACTACAAGGTCATCCATGCAGGAGATTGTCATCAAAAGAAAGGCCGACAAACCCGCTCCGCCAAAAGCTGAGGAAAAGCCGGCTTACCATGAGAAGCAGCAGGAGGAAGCTGTGGCACAGGATGTCCTGCAAGAAGACCAAAAGCCTGCAGCCGAACCAGTGAGTCAGCAAATACAAGAGGTGAGAGAGCCAGAGAACATAAAAAGCCAAGAGGAACAGAAAGCAGAGCCGCAGGCCGTAGAAGAAACCGTCGAACACGAGCCCCCGAAAGCAGAAAAAAAGGAAGAGCCTGCACTTGAGGCCCGGAAGCCTGAGAAAGAACCGGAAGCTGTCCATAGTGCTGATAAAGCGGAGGAAAAAGCACCGCCGGCACGAAAAGTGAAAAAACCGATGAGCAAGATGACGATCCACGAAAAAATTGATTTTTTAACAAAGCTGCCTCATAACATGCCGAGAGCGCTTTGTTTGATTGAAGCCAATGGAAGAACGTACAGGGGCGTGATTGTCGGAAGAAGAAATGATTCCGTCCTGCTTCGAACAACCGGAAACGGAGCCCCAACCGAACTGGCAATCGATGATATTACCTCTTTGCACCCGCTCGGTTTTTAACGAAAAAGAAAAAAGCTGCCCGGCTGATGTTGCCGGGCAGCTTTTTTACATAGAGAAAAGCCTGCAGGCTTGCAAGCTTTTCCAGCTTATGATTAATGCTGATGATGTGTACGATTGATTAATCGAGGATTTAAGCAGTTGATTGCGCAGAAGCAGTCTAAGTCAACTTCAATACAGTAGTTCGTTTTTTCGAGTCGGAACACTTCACACACCGTATCTTTATCGGTGAAGTCCAAAATGTGTTTGTGTTCGTCAAATGCGATTAATAATGACAGTGTTGCGCAGCTTCCATGCACTCTTTCGACCCTGAAAAATACTGTATTAAAGCAAGGGCCGTTATCGAGTTCGCCGACATTTCCGAAGGCGACTAATGGCGTTGATTTTGATGTAAATATTGCAAAAGGCACTGTGTCGCCTAACGAATGGCTTACAGATAAAAGCTTAGAGTGGCAGCCGGTCGGGCAGTCTTCTTCAACAGCGTTTTGCAGATCTTCAATATTTTCTACAGCTTCACGCACGCAGCTTGATGTTTTCTGGCTCATATTATCCCTCCTGCCTTATAAATTTGAGACTGGCGAAATGATGGAGAGTCAGCTGCCTCACGCTGGAAGCAGCTGAATGATTTGCACCTGTAATAGAGTTTGGAAGGGGATTCCTCTTTACAAGTGTTTATCCATTGTGATGATGCTTTTTATCTTTGTGAGGCGATGTTCTGTCAACTAGCTCTGGTGACAGGCACTGAATCGCGCAGAAGCATCCGAGATCCACTTCAATGCAGAAATCTGTTTTTTCTAGCCCGAAGAAATCCGGGTCGCAAGGGTGGCAAACACTTAAGGTATCGCCTTTGACATCGACAGGGCGTAAAATAGACAGTGTTGCGCAGCAATCACATAATTTTTCAACGCGGAAGAAAATGGATTCAAAGCATTGCATATCATCCACAAATCCCCCCACGTTTCCGAATGTGGAGAACAATCCGCCTTTTTTATCAAACAAGAGAAACGGAATTGTGTCTTTACCTGCAATTGTCGGATTCAAAAGGTTTGTATAGCAGCCAGTCGGACACTGTTCCTCAACTGCCTCCTGCTCTGCTAAAATCTTTTCCACTGCATCGCATACACAGTTCTCATGCCGGCCATGGGTTTTTCCGCAGCTCATTGATTTCAGCTCCTTCTTTATAGGGTATTTGACTTTAGTCCTTAACAACATATGTACCCGTGCCCCACTTGGTGTGGGTGAACGTCTATATATTCATCATATGCTTGGAAAATAAGAAAAAGCAGAGCGTTTTTAGCTCTGCTTTTAGGTTCTAAAGGACAAGAGTGATTGTTAAGAGGGCGACTAAGAGGTTTACTGCTGTAGAAACAACTGTTGCAATATCGGCATCTACTGTTGTGACATTTACACCGCGAGAACATTCGATAAGAAGTTTTTGGCGATTTACTTGTTTGTTAGATGCAATCTGTAATAAATCTTGTGCAACTAATTCTGCAATTACGCCATCTGCAATGGATGTGAGAGTTAATATTACGGTTGCTGAATTTAGCGCTGTTAAAACTGAAGTTATTGCTTGAACGTCTGTAGATGAAACGTTAATGTCACATGAGTCTCTGATAATAATTGTCTCATCGGAGATCTGTTTGTTGAGATTTGCCTGAGCCAGATTTTGGTCAATTAAGGCATTGTCATTGCCAAAAAACCCGTTACCATTGCAGCAAATATCGCAATTGCATTTTCTTTCTTCTTTTTTATCTTTTTCGTCTAACGGATGGTCACAGTCAGGATCAAGTGCAACCCAAGAATATGGTCTGCTTTCCATATCTATTCCTCCTTTTCTTTTACTGTTATTAAATGAGCGAGCCTCTTACTTTGACTGAGTCATATATCATGATGAATTGCCCTATTTTTTATAATTAATTTGAGTTGTTATTGTTTTGCCGTCTTTGTCTGAGCTGTTCAATTAATTGCTCTCTGCGGCTGAGAGGCTTTTCGTTCCTTTGCTCTTGCACGGATGCTTCTTCTTTTTTCTTCTTTTGGCTATCTATTAATGCTTGTGATTTAGCTTGTAAGTCTTTTACAAGATTTAAAAGCATTTCTTTTTCTTCGTCTGAAACTTTTTTCATTTTGTCTTTTGTGACACCATGTTTAGAAAATATATTTTGGACCAGCATTTTCGTCATCGGATCAGCTTCTGGAAGTTTTTCAAGCTCTTCTTTGATCTTATCTTTATCTGACATTTGTTTTCACCTCGTCTTTTAAGTTTGTGAAAAAGAAAGGGTTAAAGGACGTCAAGTTCATTGAGAATGCTGTTTAACACCTGAAGCAAGATTTGTACAAAGGTTATTATCTCGTCGGCAGACAAAGTAATTTTGATGTTTCGGCTGTTGATAATTTTAATGATGGTTCTTTTTTTGATTTGGGAGCTATCGAGAATAAGAATTTCACTTGCCACTGCGTCAGCCAAATCCTCGTCAGCGATGACGAGCTGAGTCGCCAGGATAATCATAGTTGTCACAAAGGCTTGTATAGAAAGGGCAGCTGTTACATGTGACGTATCTATTGTGATATTTTCGCAATCAATCACTTCGATCTGCTGTTCGAATTCGCTTGATAATTGCTCAAATATTGCAGGGTGCAGGGATTCGACTTTTTCTTCAAATGACATAACCTTCACTCCTTTCTTATCCATACTCTATATAATGCAAATGGGGTGCCGAGCGGAATAATAAAAATAACCAATTTTCTGCCGGACAAGATACAATTCATGAAGAATAGGGTTTTCGCATATATGTGAAGGGATCATGATTGGCAAAGGAGTGAACGAGTGGTTATAAATGGGCTGACAATTGTTCTTCTATCGCTTGCGGTCTTTCGGCTCGCCCGCCTGCTGGTGTTTGACACGATTATGGCGCCGCTTCGCAGTCTGTTTCATGAAGAGAAGGAAGAAAAGGATGCGGACGGGAATATTCAAACCTATATCGTGATTAAAGGAACCGGTGTCAGGGCGTTTATTGGTGAATTGCTGAGCTGCTATTGGTGCACAGGCGTGTGGTGCGCCGGCTTTTTGATTTTATGCCAGGCGTTGATCCCGCAAGCGGCGCAGTGGCTGATTTTACTTTTGGCGATCGCCGGCCTTGCCGGCATCATAGAAACGCTCGTATCAAAATGGCTGCAAGAATGAGGCGTTACCACCAGCAACTTTTCACTAGCATCAGCATAAAGTAGCATATATGACATAAGGAAAGGAAGGGGACAAAAATGAACCAACATCATAAACCTTCCCAAAAATCTCCATATACAGATTCATCGTATCAATCAAAAAAGATAAAAAAGAAAGGCTGCGGGTGCGGAAATAAAAAGAAAAAGCCTCAATAGCCTGGCAAAGAAACCGGAGAACTCCGGTTTTTTGTTTTTTTAACGGGGCGGCCTCGCTCAGCATATATCATAAGCGGGGGGGGGGATAAAAGTGAATGAGTTTGAAAAATGGATAGAAGGAAGATATGAACCACACGAACAAAAGCAAAAAGAGTATGAAGACACGATGGGCCGTATCAGAAAAGACTTGGATGCATTTGATAAAGCCGGTCTGGAATTTGAAGATGAGATTGAAGAGCTGGCTGAAAAAACGGAGGCCTTACTTAAGAAACATCAAGCTCAATATGATCAATCATAAATCCGCAAACGCCCTATGCGAATATCCAAGCCGATCCAAGCAGCTCACATAGTGTATAGAGAGTAAAGGAGGTGCTTATCTATGGGCTTTGGATACGGATTCGGCGGCGGCTACGGCGGCTGTTATGGCGGTTATGCTGGCGGTTACGGCGGCGGCTATGGTTCAACATTTGTTTTGTTGGTCGTATTATTCATTCTCCTCATCATCGTAGGTGCATCTTTCTTTTAAGATGTATTGAGGAAGTACGGGTTATAACCCGTGCTTCCTTGCCTTGTGTTTATTTTTAAAAATGTTGGAAAAGCACATTGTATTATGTGCATTCATACAATACCGTATTACTCCGCCAAAAGGAGGCGCATTATGGATAATCAATTTTTTAAGAACATCGAAAAGAAAACAGGTGTGAAGATGCAGGATGTAATGAATCTTGCCGGATCACTCCAAAACGCTAATTTTAAAGATGAAAATACAGTGCGCAGTGTGATTAACCGCGTAGCGCAGATGGCAAACAGACGCGTGCCAAAAGAATTAGAAGATAAAATTGTGGAATCTATTACAAGCGGAAAAGAAAAGCTTGATTTTGGCACGATTTCTAAAATGATGGATAATAAATAAGTGGATGGCCTGGCTGACTCACTGCAGCGGGCCTTTTTTTACAGTAAAAACCCGGCAGTAATCTGCCGGGCTGTTAATGATGCAAGGGCTGTCTTGCTTTCTGTAGCAGGGGATACAAAAATCTTGAGCGGTTGGCTGTTTTGCCGCGCCTGTTAGCGGGGCAAGACAAATATAAATGCTGTTTCGCCCGGGTCATGGCTACATATAAAAGGCGTCTTTCCTCCTCAAGAGCGGCCTCGTCTCCTTTTCTTGCCGTTTCTAATGAGAAATCGTGCGGAATCGAGCCGTCTACAGTGCCTAACACGTAGACTGTTTTGAATTCAAGGCCTTTTGACCGGTGAATGGTCATCAGCTGAACGCCATGTTCATCCGTTCTGTTTTTCTCAGCGGCCCTCATATGGTCTACGTGGGCAAGAAAGTCAGGAATCGTTTTGAACTTCTTGGCGACAACCTTGATGTCGCGCAGGTCATCGGAACCTTTTTCCAGCTTGTTGCCCTCATTGCCCCGCTTTTTTAAATACTCGGAGAAGCCCATTTTTCCTTCTGCAAAGGTGATGGCTTCTACGGGTTTCATTGTGCGGAGGCTTGCGAAAAACGGTACGATTTTCTTGATTTTGTCCAGCTGGAATGGCTTCAGATCAGGCAATTTGGCCAGCGCTTTGATCATGGTACAGTCCTCTGTAATCGAGAGCGCCTTCAGCGTATTCAAAGCGGACTGTTTTAAAAACAAGGCGGGAAGCAAGTGTTTAATCGCTTCGGTGTCATCCTCGTTTTGGCTGGCATACAAGTAGGCGAGAATCTGGCGGACGATCCGTCTGCTGTAAAACGATTGGACGCCGCGGTCAGCTGTATACGGAATTGATGATTGATGAAGCCTTTCATAAATAGCACGGCCTCCGCTGTTTGTGCGGTACAGAACCGCAAAGTCTTCTGGACTGGCTCCATTTTGAATTTTTTCTTTGATATCGGAAACGACCATTGTGGCTTCTTCCTCTTCATCATAAGGATAAAACAGCACAGGGACCTGAATGTCATCGCGGGCCGCTTCAAGCGTTTTGGCATATCTGTTTTTGTTCTTTTTCACAACGATATCAGCACTAGAGACGATCGGGTGCGTAGACCTGTAGTTCGCAGTTAAATAGATCGTCTTCGCTCCCGGATAATCCTTTTGAAAATCAAGAATGAAAGACGGATTGCTTCCGCGAAACGCGTAGATGGACTGGTCATCGTCTCCGACACAGCACAGGTTTTGCTCCGGGCTGGCGAGCATTTGCATGATTTTGTATTGAACCGGATTAATGTCCTGAAACTCATCAATTAAGATATACGTAAACCGAGATTGATATTGTTCCAGAAGGTCAGGCCGCTCGATAAACAATTCATAGCAGGCTGAAGCCATGTCATCAAAATCAAATTGACTGTGTTCTTTTTTCTGGCGTTCATAATGTTCATATAAACGATAAACTTGTTTTTCCCACTCATCTTTTAGAGGGATGCGTTCATTTGGGACATAAGTGTTTTTCCAAAAACCGATCTGCTGCAGAGCTTGGTCAACTGGGAATTCTTTCTCATCGATGCCTTCTTCATAGAGTGCTTTTTTGATATATTGTTCCCGCTGCCACTCCATTTTCAGCAGATGCTCACCGTTCCATTTAGCAGAATTAGAGTGATACAAGATCTTATAAAACAGACTGTGGAATGTTCCTGTCACAAGTCTTCTGACTTTTGCCGGCTGTAATCCGTACTGGTTGGCCATACGCTCTTTCATTTCAGCGACAGCTTTTGTTGTAAAGGTGACAAGCAGCATATTTTCAGGCGGTATGCCTAAGTGTTCGATCATGTGGGCGGCACGGGCTGTCAGCACCCGTGTTTTTCCGCTCCCCGCACCTGCAAGCACAAGCAGCGGGCCCTCTGTTTCCGTGACAGCTTTCAGTTGATCCATGTTTAAACCGACAGACGGAAAAAGGCTCGTATCGGGTTCTATTGTTTTTGGCACAAATGGTGTTCCTGGTTTAATGCTTCTAGGACGGTGCCATTCCGTAACAGCTGGGGACGGGTCAGCGGCGATCGCTTTTCCCTTGGGTAAACGAATGACACCAGATTCCTGATCGTCTTCTTTTTTTTCCTCTTTAGAGGGCTTCGGTTCGCACGCCTCCTCACATGCCGGAAAATCGCCTGGCTGGCGATGGATAAACTCTGGCGGATCGGCGATGTTAAGCCGTAATAAAACGGGCTTTCCGCAATGAGAACAAAATAAATGTCCTTTTATTCCCTCTTCAAAGAGGAATTGATAATGTTCTCTCGAATATGTATGTAAATGTATGATTCTATCATTCAGTCGGGCGCATTTCAAAAAGGGGTCCTCCCAATCAAAAGGTGTTCATTACAGACAATGACTATCATATCAAAAGAAATGTGTTTCAAAAAGTAAGTTTAAGGGAAAAGAGACAGCAGAGGGGTGGGTATTGTATGATATATGCAGGTCAAATTCAGAACCAGCAATACGCTCAATATGCTAATAGAACGATTGGACATAAGCAGGATTATGCTGGAACCGAAAAAATCAGCTATGTCCCGTTTCAGCGGGTATACAAAGAACTGGAAAAGCAGCAGGAGAATCAAACGGCAGCTGAAAGAAAAGTAAACGAGATGAAACGTAAGCGCTCTCTTTATAAGAGATTGCGAGAAAAAGGAATGGGCACATATATTAATCGATATGTATAAAAAACCGTTCATACGAGAGAACGGTTTTTTTATATGCAGTAAAAATCCGGATCTCAAAAGATCCGGATGCGTTCAGTCCTTCATCATTTGTAAGTGCGGGATGCCGGCATCGAGGAATTCTTTTTCAGAAAGCACGCGATACCCGTGTTTCTTGTAAAACGGCACAGCCTGTGTTTGCGCGTTTAAAATGAAACCGGAAGCGCCTCCGTCTGCCGCGGCTTTTTCGAGCGCTTTCATAATGATGCCGCCGACACCGGCTGAGCGGTGGCTTTTCAGTACGCAAATCCGCTCTAACTTGCCGCAGCCGTCCTTCATGCGCCATCTTCCGGCACCGACAGGCTTTTCACCGTCATACACGACGATATGCTCTGACTCATTTTCAAGTTCGTCAATTTCTTCTTCAGCAGGCACGTTTTGTTCTTTGACAAAGACTTCTTCTCTTACATAGAATGCATCTTTCAGTTGTTCTTCATTTTTTGCGATAACTGCTTTCAAACATTATTCTCCTCTGCCTAGCAAGAAGGTTTCATATACTGTCCACGATCCGTTTTCCAGCTGGTAAAGCAAGTGGAAACGGTCAACGATTTCTTCATGCGACACTTCCTGCATTTTTAATTGTCCCAGCACATCTGAATGCTCATCGTCGGAAAGATTTTGGCCGACCGTCACATGCGGAACGAAATTATATTCCTGTTCTCCTGCCAACACACCGGTGTATAGCTTTTCATTGAGTGTTTTTAACTCTTCCGTCGGTTCTGCTTTGATGTAAATGACATTATTGACAGGCGCAAATGAGCTGTATTTTGTCATTTTGAGAACGAGTGGGTGGGACTCTTTTGCGATGTTTCTTAAATGTGATACGAGCTGATCCGCTTTCTCCTCCGCGCATTCAAAGGATGCTCTCAGCGTCAAATGAGGCGGGATCAGAGAGTAGCTTGGGTCATAGCGCTTTCTGTAAGAGTTTGCAAGGTCTTGGAGCTTTTTTGATGGAAATAAAACGATTCCGTATTTCATATTATGTCCCTCCTGGAAATAAAGTATGATAGAGTGTTAAAGCATTTTTTTCAGCGCCGGGGTGATGAGCGGCTGCCAGTATGTCCATTTGTGGTCTCCGTCAAATGGCTCAAAATCATAATCGGAAAGCTTCTTCTCCAGCAGCTGCTTCAGCTCCTGGTTCGGTTCTGTAAAGTCCAGAATGTTCCCGTCTGTCGTGTGGACGTCAGTTTCTTTTGTTCCGATTTGGTGATAAATAGAGAGGTGTTTGATATCGTCAGACTGTTTCACGGCTTCTAGTACGTGTTTGTCAACATAGGGAGACTGCATGATGATGTTGCCAAACATATTCGGATAATCAAGCGCTGTCATAAGTGACACGGTCGCTCCGAGTGAATCACCGATCAGCGTTCGGCCGTAACCGATCTGATAGGTTGGATACTCATCATCTGCAAAAGGAACGAGTTCATGGGCGATGAACCGTTTATAAGCCGAAAATTTTGAACCCTCCGGATGATAGGTGTTTCTGCGCTCTTTTACATTCTTATAGGGAACACCGATAATAATGCTCCGGTCTATTTCGTGTTTTGACAGCAATTCCTCAACCTGTCTGCCGATTCTCCCCAGCCTGAAATAATCGTGGCCGTCCTGCGCGATAATGACATGGTATTTATAAAGCGGGGAGTAGTTGGACGGCAGATAAACAAGCAAGGTCATTTCCTCGTTAAGCTCTTTTGAAAAGAATTTCTTTTCTTGCACTGTGCCGTTTTTCGGTGCCATAAAAACATTCCTCCAGGACATCACTATACTTTCTTGCATTTTCAATTATTGTACCATGAATTATTAGAAATTTCTCTCTTTAAACGGTTCGGCACACGAAGAAAAAAGTGTTGAAATAAACTGTGAATTGCGCTAATATAAAACAATCAGAAAATTGAAATCGATATTTCTTATCGTGAGAGGTGGAGGGACTGGCCCTTAGAAACCTCAGCAACCGGCTTGTTTTGCATGTGCAAAGCGCCAAGGTGCTAAATCCAGCAAGCGTTTTTTATGCTTGGAAGATAAGAAGAAGCGTTAAACCCCTTCTTCTTATGAAGAAGGGGTTTTTATTTTGAAAAGGGAAGGTGTCAGCTATATGTCACAGCACGTTGAAACGAAATTAGCCCAAATTGGGAACCGAAGCGATGAAGTCACGGGAACAGTGAGTGCTCCTATTTATTTATCAACAGCATACCGCCACAGAGGGATCGGAGAATCTACCGGATTTGATTATGTCCGCACAAAAAATCCGACACGCCAGCTTGTTGAGGACGCCATCGCTAACTTAGAAAACGGCGCGAGAGGGCTTGCCTTTAGTTCGGGAATGGCTGCTATCCAAACGATTATGGCGCTGTTTAAAAGCGGAGATGAACTGATCGTTTCATCGGACCTATATGGCGGCACGTACCGTTTATTTGAAAATGAATGGAAAAAATACGGATTGACTTTTCATTATGATGATTTCAGCGATGAGGACTGTTTACGCTCTAAGATTACGCCGAATACAAAAGCGGTGTTTGTGGAAACGCCGACAAACCCCCTCATGCAGGAGGCGGACATTGAACATATTGCCCGGATGACAAAGGAGCACGGTCTTCTGCTGATCGTAGATAATACATTTTATACACCGGTCTTGCAGCGGCCGCTTGAGCTGGGAGCTGACATTGTCATTCACAGCGCAACCAAGTATTTAGGCGGGCATAACGATCTGCTTGCTGGACTTGTCGTGGTGAAGGATGAGCGGCTCGGAGAGGAAATGTTTCAGCATCAAAATGCGATCGGCGCCGTCCTGCCGCCATTTGATTCGTGGCTTCTGATGAGAGGAATGAAGACGCTGAGCCTCAGAATGCGTCAGCATCAGGCAAACGCGCAGGAGCTTGCGGCGTTTTTAGAAGAGCAGGAAGAAATTTCGGATGTGCTGTATCCCGGAAAAGGCGGCATGCTGTCCTTCCGTCTGCAAAAAGAAGAATGGGTCAATCCGTTTTTAAAAGCGCTGAAGACCATTTGTTTTGCAGAAAGCCTCGGCGGGGTGGAAAGCTTTATTACATACCCTGCGACCCAGACGCACATGGATATTCCTGAAGAGATCCGCATCGCAAACGGGGTGTGCAATCGGTTGCTGCGCTTTTCTGTCGGTATTGAACATGCGGAAGATTTAAAAGGGGATCTAAAACAGGCATTATGTCAGGTCAAAGAGGGAGCTGTTTCATTTGAGTAAACACAATTGGACGCTGGAAACCCAGCTCGTGCACAATCCATTTAAAACAGACGGCGGAACCGGGGCGGTCAGTGTACCGATTCAGCACGCCTCGACTTTTCACCAATCTTCATTTGAAGAGTTCGGGGCATATGATTACAGCCGCTCTGGCACGCCGACAAGAACAGCTCTCGAAGAAACAATTGCCGCATTGGAAGGCGGAACAAGAGGATTTGCTTTCAGTTCAGGCATGGCTGCTATCTCAACAGCATTTTTACTGCTGTCACAGGGTGATCACGTTCTTGTGACAGAAGATGTATACGGCGGAACCTTCCGTATGGTGACAGAGGTGCTGACCCGGTTTGGCATTGAGCATACGTTTGTCGACATGACGGATCGTAATGAAGTGGCGCGGAGCATCAAGCCGAACACAAAGGTCATTTATATGGAGACGCCATCAAATCCGACACTTGGGATTACGGATATTAAAGCAGTTGTTCAGCTTGCAAAAGAAAACGGCTGTCTGACCTTTCTGGACAATACATTCATGACACCGGCACTGCAGCGACCGCTTGACCTCGGCGTGGATATTGTACTTCACAGCGCGACAAAATTCTTAAGCGGACACAGCGATGTGCTCTCAGGTTTGGCTGCTGTCAAAGATGAAGAGCTTGGGAAGCAGCTGTATAAGCTGCAAAACGCGTTCGGCGCCGTCCTTGGCGTACAGGATTGCTGGCTTGTCCTGCGCGGATTAAAAACATTGCAGGTCCGTTTAGAGAAAGCGAGTCAAACAGCCCAGCGGCTTGCGGAATTTTTCCAAAAGCATCCGGCGGTGAAGCGCGTGTATTATCCGGGACTGGCTGATCATCCCGGCGCTGAAACCCATAAAAGCCAGTCAACGGGAGCGGGCGCCGTACTATCTTTTGAGCTTGAAAGCAAAGAGGCCGTTAAGAAGTTAGTCGAGAATGTGTCACTGCCGGTCTTCGCTGTCAGCCTTGGCGCCGTGGAATCGATTTTGTCCTATCCGGCAACGATGTCTCACGCGGCAATGCCTAAGGAAGAGCGTGAAAAACGCGGTATCACTGATGGCCTGCTCCGTCTGAGTGTGGGCGTCGAACATGCAGACGATTTAGAACACGATTTCGAACAAGCGCTGAAAGAAATTGCTCCAGTTGCGGTTCGTTAAAAAAGAAGCCGGGGATGGTCCGGCTTCTTTTATTATTGTTCATCATCAGGATTCAGAATCGCGAGGACTTGATGATCCTCCCAAACGCCGTTAATTTTCACATTTTTTCGGGCGATGCCTTCTTTGTGAAATCCCGCTTTTTCTAATACACGCATGGACCCGAGATTGCGGGGCAGCACACCGGCTTCAATCCGATGCAGTTTCAATTCGTGGAACGCATAATCAACAACCAATCTGACTGTCTCTGTCATAATGCCCTTTCCATTATGGGCTTTGTCTAAAAAATACCCGATGAACGCAGTTTGCAACGCTCCACGGATGATTTGAAAGAGCGAAACCGTCCCGATTAATCTATCGTCTGACGCTGTAAAGATGCCAAAATGATATTCTTCATCTTTCTCAAGTCTTTCCTGATACTCGGTTATCCGTTTTCTTTGCCCCTCAACCGTATAGTAATCGTCTGCGCGTATCATAGAAAACTGTTCGAAAAAATCCCGATTTTCGCTTTGCAGCCGCAAATTTTCTTCGGCATCCGTTACTTCTAAAGGTCTAACATAAATGGTTTTTCCTTTTAACATACAGTGATTTCTCCGTTCTCATGTTAGCATTCCTCTTACATTATTCTCAGGGAAATGCAAATATCCTTTTTATAAGAAGGAAGAAAACCAATTTCCCATAAAAGTGCCAACATAGTTGCCGATTAAGTAGCCGAGCGTACCGACAAGCATGATCGGGGCAACAAGCTCCCGCCATCCCTTGGCAATTGCCATCGCAGCCGCAGTCGTCGGTCCCCCGACAGTAGCATTGACGGCGAGCAGAATTTCTTCAAGCCGCACACGGAACAATTTTCCGGCAGCTAAGGAAACCGCTAAATTGCTAATCGCAATGATAAACACGAATAATAGAATAAGAGGCGCATTCGTGACGATTAAGCGGAGATCTGCAGGAATGCCGATCACCACAAAAAACAAATAAATCAAAAAGGTTCCAAGTTCCTGAGATCCATTGAGCCTTTCAAAAAAACGCGGGAAAAGAAAAATGATAAGAACAGTTAAAGACGTAAGCACCAGGTACTGATCGCCAAGCGTACCGGTCAGCAGGGGATGAGAAAAAATGCTTTTAAAATAACCGGAAACCTTCATACTAACCGCAACAAGTGCGAAAGCGGCACCGGCATTAAATGCGATATCCTTTAAGGAAATATCCTTCCGTTTCCAATAGCTTTCAGCACTGTTTCCGCTGTTTCCATCGGCTTTTACCTTCTCTTCAAACGGCATGGCATAATGCCGCTGAAACCATTTGAGTGCAGGAATGCTGATTAAAATAAAAAACAAAAGCGCCATCATAAAATTATCAGCCACAACGGTAGCCGACACATATTCACCAGGCGTCTCAAATTTTGCCGCCATCGCCGCAAAGTTGACCCCGCCGCCGATATAAGAGGCGCTGATCATCCCGCCGATTTTATCGAGATAAGGAATATGCTGTTTGAGTAGAAAAAAAGCCAGGATACTGCCAAGCACTGTTCCAACGGAGCTAATCAGAAAAATAAACAGCAAACGCCTGCTTTCCTTAAAAATTTGCCTAACATTGATCTGAAACAATAAAAGTGGTATCGCCAGTGGTACCACATAAGACCACACAGTGTCATACACAGGCGACTCAACAGGAAGCACTCCTACATTTGTAAACACCATAGCACCTGCAAGGGCAATAATAGCGCCCGACACAGCAGAAGCCCACTTAAAGCGCTGCTCCAGCCCGATACTCACTGCCGCCCACACCGCAATAAACCCCCATAATACCCAAACATCATCGGAAGAGATCAAAGAATGCAAAACCCCATCACCTCTATTGTTAGAAAATTAAGACATATTATAATAGCCGGGGAACGGAACAGCAAGTCCAAAAAAAGTTTTTCTAAAAAAGCAGTTGACGAATAGAAGGGAAGGTTATATAATAGAACTTGTCAGAAAGACAATAACATACCCAGCAACACATACATATCATGATTCCGTAGCTCAGCTGGGAGAGCGCTACCTTGACAGGGTAGAGGTCGCTGGTTCGAGCCCAGTCGGAATCATAGCTTAAACCCTTGCGCAGCAAGGGTTTTTTACTTTGCTTATTTATTGATTTTGTCATCATTCATCGAGTTGGGGACGAATTGGGGACGGAAGTTTTTTAAGCTGATTTTGAAGTGAATTCAAAATCAGCTCTGTTTCTATGCTAGGTTTAATGGATTATACAGTTTCAATATTCTTTTCGATTTTTTGAATAACTTGTTCGAGCCATATGATTGGAGATACGCCGTAACTAAGAACGTCCACTCCGTCAGCAGCTTCATCGATAAAACCATTCTTTTCTTCATCCGAATAATCGCTGTTAATAAAATCTTTCAATGCAACTATATCAGTTTCTTGCTCTTCTTTTGGAATCTCTTCTAAGTATTCGTCCAGTGCTGACTCTGGAGTTTCTATATCTTGATGAAATATACCTCCTAGAAATTGAAATACAGGTTCATAAATTTCGATTTCAATCATTACTTATCACCGCCAAGAAATGTTAACTTCAAATCTGAGAAATGGTGGAACCTTATTCTATATAACTTTCTGCTATATCAATATCGTTTGTCATTTCTAAGTCAGGGTATTTTTTCATCTAATTTTCTTAAACAATTAATAAGTTCTTTACTTTGTAAACTTTCAGTTAAATCTTCAAATACTTCACTGATCCAATATAAATCTTCTTTATTACAATTTTCTAGATAGCTAATTGTATTTTCCTCATTGTCTGAGAGTACTTCAATTATTTCATCCCAACTTTTTTGAATTCCATAGTCATCATTAAGATTAAGTTTTTTTCTTTTAATCAATATAGCTTCCATTTTTTTCTCTAAGTTCATATTGATCCTCCACACTTTGTCTATGGTTGTTTAGTTGCATCGGGGAAAATGGTTCCTATTTCTCCATTTGTTTTAATAACTCCAACCCTAACACCTTTATACTCTCCGAATATAGTCACACCATTTTCTGTATTAGCGAATTCGGGTAATTCAGCAATCTTTGCACCGGCTGCTGCAATATCAGACTCTGTCCAACTTTCGGGAAACCAAGATTGATTGGATCCTGATCTTTTTGCTTTCACCTTGTGTCCAGGAACATTACCTACTCTAACACCATTTTCATATACTTTATTTATGTTATAGTCTACGCTGCCTTAATGTCGCAGTTATATTTATTTTTCAAGAAAATGTTATAATGAAAAGCCATAAAATGATAGGAGGGGGAATTTCGATGCATTACATAACGGCATGTTTAAAAATCATCAGTGATAAAGACCTTAATGAGATAATGAAGGAATTCAAAAAACTTGAGGAAGAAACGAACAAAGAAGAGGGTTGTATTACATTCCATGCTTATCCGCTTGAGCCATCAGAACGTAAAATAATGCTTTGGGAGATTTGGGAAAACGAAGAAGCTGTGAAAACCCATTTCACGAAAAAACACACAATAGACGTTCAAAAACAAGAATTAACGGAAGTAGAATGGTTAATGAAAAGCAATGTGAATGATTGAAAGGCTCTTTAAAAAGAGACATTCAATGACTTAGTATCAGCCACTTGTGACTAAGTAGTAAATTGTTGTCCAACTCTTATTTTTTCTATTTAATATTTTTTGAGACGAAAATGTTTTTTTAAGCTGATTTTAAAATGTATTCAAAGTCAGCTCTGTTTGATTTAATGGATTATATTCTTTGGATAGCTTGTTACCATCATAATGGAGATACTCCGTATAAATTGGAGGTTAAAATAATGAGTCATTCTCAAGAAAAAATTGCACTAATTACAGGAGCAAGCAGTCAAGGGGATATTGGTACGGCTATTTGTCGTAAGTTAGCCTCACAGGGTATACATATCTTCTTTACTCACTGGAACTCTGATGTGGCCTGGATAGAAGAATTTCAACAAGAAATTTTACGTATGGGTGTGCGCTGTGAGGCAATGAAAATTGATTTATCAGATGCACATGCTGCATTCACAATACATGAAAAAATTTCAGATAAATTAGGATATCCTTCCATCCTTATTAATAATGCAGCTCATTCCGCAAGTGATAATTATGTATCGTTAGATGCTAAATCACTTGATGAGCATTATGCGGTTAATATGAGATCGAATTTTCTTCTTTGTGTTGAATTCGCCCGTCGGTTTAAAAAATCTAATTTAATATCAGGAAGAATCATCAATATGACATCAGGGCAGGATTTAGGTCCTTTGCCTGGGGAGTTAGCGTATGCAGCAACTAAAGGAGCTATTTCTGCATTTACTAGGTCGTTATCACAAGAACTTGCACCATTGGGCATCACTGTTAACGCTGTAAACCCAGGTCCAACAGATTCTACATGGATGACAGATGAAATAAGAAATTTTCTTTCACCTAAATTTCCAATGGGGCGTATTGGCACACCAGATGATGCAGCACGAATGATTGCTTTTCTTGCAAGTGATGAGGCTGAATGGATAACTGGACAAATTATTCATTCAGAAGGTGGATTTATTCGGGGCTAAGCTACTGAAACACAATATACACCAATGTATGATGTATTCCCAAAACTAAATCTAAACTTGAAGCGAAAATAAGGTCCCTTCTCTTTTTAGAGGGGGACCTTATTTTATTCATGCATGTTTTGCATCCAGAAAATCTGGCGGATAAAGATTAATAAACCGTTACATATACTTTTCCGAATACTGCAGTACCTTTAAACAAAGTAATCGTGGCTTTTCCTTTTGATTTAGCCGTCACTAAACCATTTTGATCGACTTCAGCAACTTTTTGGTTATCAGTCCAATAACGAGTAGCTGAATTATTTTTAACAGAATAGGTTTCTCCAACTTTTAGAGGTAAATTATAGTCTTGAATCTTGATAACATGTGTAGGTGAAATAGAAATGTTCTTTACTTCAGTAGGTGTGGAGTTTATTTCATGAGCTGAAGCTACCCCGCTGACCGACAGAGCTAACGCAGAAATCGATAAAGCAGAAACAACCGTTTTTTTGAAATTCATTTTGAAACACTCCTTTAAAGTTTTTTGTCTTGCACTATAACAATTCAATAAAAGTAATTATTTTCCTTGTAAATAAATGTTAATAATGTGTGAACGATCAATTGATTTGAGCTAAGACTATTGTGTGCCCTGCACAGAGTTTGTATTTATGATGGAAAATTGCTGAGAGAGAATGGCCATCCTTAAAATGTTAATAGCACACATTTGATGGGTATTAGTTTGTTGAGCATGTGGGAATTTTGTTACCTGCACTTTATCTCCGAAGATACCAAATCACTTTTCTTCATCATGTTCTTACTTTCGTACTCATACATTAGAAAATCTTCGTTCTAAATAGGTGAAGAATTGGAGTATTTTTATGAATTTCTGCTGAATATACATTACATAGCAAACTCAAAGAATATAAAAATCGCTTTTTTCCGGATGTTTCGGTAAAAAACGAAACTTTTGTCTCTATGATTTTATTTTATAATGTAAACGGTTTCTTATATAGTATACTTATACTATCAATTTGCTCAAGTAGATACTGACAGGAAGGATAGAAAAACAGATGGAATACATAAATACAAGACAAAAAGAGATTTTGTATCTGTTGTTATCTGAACCTGATGACTATTTAGTTGTGCAAGATTTCGCAGATAGGGTACAGTGTTCTGAAAAAACAATCCGGAATGATTTGAAAGTGATCGAGGATTATCTCAATGAGCATTCTCATGCACAGCTTATTCGAAAACCAGGGTTGGGCGTTTATTTACATATAGAAGAACAGGAAAGGACCTGGCTAAGCCAACAATTACATACTGAACATTTTTCTTCTAGGCAGCGGAGCGATGAAGAAAGAATGCTGCACATTGCTTATGACTTATTAATGAATCCGAAGCCTGTTTCCGCAAAAGACATTGCCGCTCGGCATTTTGTCAATCGATCTTCCATAAAAAAGGATTTATACGCAGTAGAAGAGTGGCTGAAGCGTTTTGATCTCACACTGGTTTCTAGGCAGCGGCTTGGATTAAAGGTTGAAGGGAACGAAAGAAATAAAAGAAAGGCATTGGCAAGAATATCTGATTTGATCCACAATACAGCGTTTACCAGCCAATTTATTAAAAGTAAGTTTTTACATTATGAAGTAGACTTTGTGACGAAAGAAATCAAATCACTACAAAAAAAGCATTCCCTCTATTTCACAGACGAAACGTTTGAAAGTTTGCTGCTGCATACATTGTTAATGGTCCGCCGCATCAAAATGAAGCAGCCGATTTCATTGTCCCCAAAAGAAATGGCGGCAGTAAAAAAGAAGAAAGAATATCAATGGACATTTGCTTGTTTACAGCGGCTTGAACCGGTTTTTGCAATCCGCTTCCCAGAAGAAGAAGCCGTGTACTTAACATTACATATATTGGGCGGTAAAGTTCGTTATCCATTGCAGACAGAAGAGAACCTTGAAAATGCTGTGCTTCCTAAGGTTGTAGGGCATTTAATCAATCGTGTTTCAGAGCTGAAAATGATGGATTTTCACAAGGATCAGGATTTGATCAATGGTTTGAACATTCATCTCAATACTGTGCTACAACGGCTGAGCTACGATCTTTCTGTAGCAAATCCTATGCTCAATGACATCAAAAAGATGTACCCTTATTTGTTCCACCTCATCATTGATGTTTTGGAAGACATCAATCAAACTTTTGATCTTCATATTCCTGAGGAAGAGGCAGCATATTTGACATTGCATTTTCAGGCAGCGATCGAACGGATGCAGGGCAGCAGCGAAACACATAAAAAGGCGGTTATCGTCTGCCACATGGGGATTGGGATGTCACAATTGCTGCGGACAAAAATTGAACGGAAATATCACCAAATCGCTGTAATGGCTTGTATTGCAAAGGCCGATTTAAAGGATTATATCAAAAAGCATGAGGATATTGATCTTGTCATATCCACCATTGCGCTGGAGAATATAACGGTTCCCCATATTGTTGTATCTCCGCTTTTAGAGCCTGGCGAAGAGAAGAAATTAAGTGCGTTTATACGTCAGCTGGGCGAATCACACCGCCAAAAACAAAAAACGTTTCAGATGCTGAACAATACGACTCCTTTTTTGGTTTTTTTGCAGCAGGAGGCGGAGCATCGCTACAAGTTAATCGAACAGCTGGCGACAGCTTTGTTTGAGAAAGGCTATGTTGATAAGGACTATGCGGTTCATGCGGTGATGAGGGAAAAAATGTCGGCGACAAATATTGGGTCAGGCATTGCCATTCCTCATGCAAACGCTAAATTTATTAAACAATCAGCAATCGCGATTGCCACATTAAAGGAGCCGCTTGAATGGGGAAATGAAAAAGTTTCGCTCGTTTTTATGCTGGCTGTCAAACACGAGGATCAAACTATGACAAAGCAGCTGTTTAGCGAGCTTTCATATCTTAGCGAGCAGCCGGCCTTCGTCCAGAAGCTGACGAAAGAAGCCAATGTCATGACATTTTTATCTCATTTGGATTATTAAAGCAGGGATTATTCCTTGCTTTTTTTGTTATAGGGAAAAATGCCTTTATTACCGGAACCTATGGTAAAAAAAAGCGATTTTAATGAGCTGATTTCGGTATACAGTTGAGACAAGATCTTATAATTCACACTTTAAAGGAGGGTTCCTATGAAACTGTTAGCGATTACATCTTGTCCGAATGGAATCGCCCATACATATATGGCAGCGGAAAATCTGCAAAAAGCTGCTGACAGACTGGGCGTTAGCATCAAAGTTGAGACCCAGGGAGGGATTGGTGTCGAAAATAAGCTAACCGAAGAGGAAATTCGCGAAGCGGAAGCAATCATTATTGCTGCAGACCGTTCGGTAAACAAAGACCGGTTTATAGGCAAAAAACTGCTGTCTGTGGGGGTACAGGACGGTATCCGCAAACCGGAAGAATTGATTCAAAAAGCTCTTAACGGGGATATACCGGTCTATCGTTCCGCTACAAAATCGGAATCCGGTAATCATCAGGAGAAGAAACAAAATCCAATTTACCGTCATTTAATGAACGGCGTTTCATTTATGGTTCCTTTCATTGTTGTCGGCGGATTATTGATAGCGGTTGCATTAACGCTTGGAGGGGAGAAAACACCTAAAGGCTTAGTTATTCCGGATGATTCCTTCTGGAAAACGATTGAACAGATCGGCAGTGCTTCATTTTCATTTATGATTCCGATTTTAGCCGGCTATATCGCCTATAGCATCGCTGATAAACCGGGGCTTGTGCCAGGTATGATCGGCGGTTATATTGCGGCGACTGGAAGTTTTTATGACAGCGCAAGCGGCGCCGGATTCCTCGGGGGGATTATTGCCGGGTTTTTGGCCGGATACGCTGCACTTTGGATCAAAAAATTAAAAGTTCCAAAAGCCATCCAGCCGATTATGCCGATTATTATTATTCCGGTGTTTGCATCACTGATTGTAGGTTTAGCGTTTGTATTTTTGATCGGCGCGCCTGTAGCTCAAATTTTCGCCTCTTTAACAGTTTGGCTGGCGGGGATGAAAGGGTCGAGCTCGATCCTTCTGGCATTGATTTTAGGGGCGATGATCTCATTTGATATGGGCGGTCCCGTAAATAAGGTGGCGTTTCTGTTTGGATCGGCAATGATTGGAGAAGGAAATTATGAAATTATGGGACCAATTGCTGTCGCCATTTGTATCCCCCCGATTGGCCTTGGCATTGCGACGTTTTTAGGAAAAAGAAAATTCGAGGCATCTCAAAGAGAAATGGGGAAAGCGGCATTTACGATGGGACTCTTCGGCATTACTGAAGGAGCGATTCCATTTGCGGCGCAGGACCCTCTGCGCGTCATTCCAAGTATTATGGCAGGCTCAATGACAGGTTCTGTGATAGCGATGATTGGCAATGTGGGAGACAGAGTGGCGCACGGCGGACCTATCGTTGCAGTGCTTGGCGCAGTTGATCATGTCTTGATGTTTTTTATTGCTGTGATTGCAGGATCTCTTGTCACTGCTCTGTTCGTCAATGTACTAAAAAAGGATATTACGGCGTCTCCTGTGCTCAGTGAAACTGCACCGCCCTCCGCGCCAAGTGAAGCTGCGGCATCAAATGAAATAAAGCAGCCAATTCAAAGCCAAAAAGCTGAGATGTCGGAATTTAAAAAACTGACAGACATTATCAGCCCGGAATTAATTGAACCAAATTTATCGGGGGAAACGAGGGATGACATCATAGATGAATTGATTCAGAAATTGTCACGAAGAGGTGCGCTGCTTTCAGAGAGCGGGTTTAAACAAGCCATTTTGAATCGTGAACAACAGGGAACAACGGCGATTGGCATGAATATCGCGATTCCGCACGGAAAGTCTGAGGCGGTCAGGGAGCCGAGTGTTGCCTTTGGGATCAAACGATCAGGCGCTGATTGGAATAGCCTGGATGGATCAGAAGCTAAATTAATCTTTATGATTGCTGTACCGAAAGAGAGCGGGGGAAACCAGCATCTCAAAATACTGCAGATGCTATCTCGAAAGCTAATGGATGACAATTATAGGGAGCGGCTGCTCTCCGTGCAAACAACAGAAGAAGCATACAAGCTGCTAGAAGAAATCGAATAAAGCGGGGGATTTTCATGACGACTGAACCGTTATTTTTCAAGCCTGTTTTCAAAGAAAGAATTTGGGGCGGGACCGCTTTAGCTGATTTTGGCTATACCATTCCGTCACAACGAACAGGGGAGTGCTGGGCTTTTGCCGCGCATCAAAATGGTCAAAGCGTTGTTCAAAACGGAATGTATAAGGGGTTCACGCTCAGCGAATTATGGGAATATCACAGACATTTATTCGGACAGCTTGAAGGGGACCGTTTCCCTCTGCTTACAAAAATATTAGATGCTGACCAGGACTTATCTGTTCAGGTGCATCCGAATGATGAATATGCCAACATACATGAAAACGGTGAGCTTGGAAAAACAGAATGCTGGTACATTATTGATTGCCAAAAAGATGCCGAGATTATTTATGGCCACAATGCAACAACAAAGGAAGAACTAACTACCATGATAGAGCGTGGAGAATGGGATGAGCTCTTGCGCCGTGTAAAGGTAAAGCCGGGGGATTTTTTCTATGTGCCAAGCGGTACTGTTCATGCGATTGGAAAAGGAATTCTTGCTTTGGAGACGCAGCAGAACTCAGACACAACCTACAGATTATATGATTATGATCGAAAAGATGCAGAAGGCAAGCTGCGCGAGCTTCATCTGAAAAAGAGCATCGAAGTGATAGAGGTCCCGTCTATTCCAGAACGGCATACAGTTCACCATGAACAAATTGAGGATTTGCTTACAACGACATTGATTGAATGCGCTTACTTTTCGGTGGGGAAATGGAACTTATCAGGATCAGCAAGCTTAAAGCAGCAAAAACCATTCCTTCTTATCAGTGTGATTGAAGGGGAGGGCCGTATGATCTCTGGTGAGTATGTCTATCCTTTCAAAAAAGGAGATCATATGTTGCTGCCTTACGGTCTTGGAGAATTTAAACTCGAAGGATATGCAGAATGTATCGTCTCCCATCTGTAACATGGCAGGGCTTGAGAAATAAATTTGCGAGTGAAGACGCCTATTCTCCAGCAATGATCTAAATAAAATAAGAGTTTAATAGTTGGAGAAGAAATGTTACACTCTTTTCTGTATATGGTAAAGAATGAAAAAACACGATTCGGTTGGTAGTCCGGATGCATGATTGATCATGTCAGTAACCTTCCCCTCCTCGGGATGTCCATCATTCTTTAATATCTTTTATGAGGAGGGAATCGTTATGAAATTAACGGTTTACTATGATGGTCAGTTTTGGGTAGGCGTTGTTGAAGTTGTGAACAATGGAAAGCTAAGAGCCTTTCGTCATCTTTTTGGCAAAGAGCCGAGGGATTCTGAAGTATTAGAGTTTGTTCATAACCAACTTTTGAATATGATGGTCCAAGCTGAGCAGGAAGGAGTTCGTTTACAAGGCAGACGTCAAAAAAAGATCAATCCAAAAAGATTGCAGCGCCAGGTTTCAAAAGAGTTGAAAAACGCCGGAGTAGCTTCTAAAGCTCAAGAGGCGATAAAGCTAGAGCTTGAAGCAAGAAAGCAAAAGAAAAAACAAATAATGAAAGAACAACGAGAACATGTAAAAGAGCAAAGGTATATGCTCAAAAAGCAAAAAGCGAAAAAGAAGCACAGAGGTAAATAATCCAAACAAAAGCAGGCGCAGTGCCTGCTTTTGTAATTAAGGACTCTACTTTGTAACATATATCCAATGTTTATAATCCGCTGATTTATGATCCAAAATAAACCCTAACTTCTCCAAGGTTTTTTGTGAGCCTAGATTATCATGTTCGCATCTTGCGGTGATCCGGTTTACTGTTTCTTGGCTTAATGCCCAGTTTATTAGTTTTTGGGCGGCTTCCACACAATAACCTTTGCGGCGATGACTTTTATTTGTTGCAAAACCGATTTCAATCATGCCATTTTCGCCTGGGTCACCTAAAAATCCAGTTCCTCCAACAATTTCATGACTGTCCTTCTTTACAATAATCCATGAATCAAATCCTTTTGTTCCATTGTTTTTGACTAAAATCTCGCGGAAATAAGGTATCGCTTCAAAAAAATCAGAATTTGGCCATTCACCATTTGTTTCATAACCTAAGTCTTTGATAGCCTGATGATCTTGTTTAGACGCGGCGTCAAGAAGGGGAATATCAATCGTTTGTAATCGTAATCGATTCGTTTCAAGGAGAACCATATATCTAATCCTCTTTTCTTTTTACTGGGAATAATGATAACATATAACAATTTTCTCTGATACCTTGGCAGTAGAGAAAGATGAAGAAATTGAGGGGAATTGAAAGAGTGGCAGGTAAGAGTTTGCCAAAACCAAAAACGGGTAGGAAAATGCCGATGTTAATGTGTCCCTACCCGTTTTTCTGTTCCTGAAAGCAGGATTTCTGATAACATGTTGTGCTACCTTTTCGCAATCAAATAAAGCGATATGGCTCTTTGGGTTTGAACAGGATTATGAATGATAATGACCCATTGGTTTCTTCGTCTTGGAAAGCTTGCTACCGCATACAATGGAGCAGTATCGCGCGGAGTGAATCCACCATTTATCACATTGATATCTCTTCCTTCAAGATGACAAACTAAGTATTCACCTGGATTGATGACTTGTTGGTTCGTCCATGCGTAAGAATAAAAGCCGTCTCCAAGATCTTCGGTGGAAGATGGGGGGACAAAGCCATCTACAGTCAATGTGATTTCTCTTCTTCGCTGTCTTTCTGAAAAGTCTGGACTTCTTTGAGGGTTATGAGTATGTGAAAAGTAAGGAATTAACGCAGGGCCATAAAAGTAATGATACAAAGCAACCACTCCTTTATTTTCCATTCATACAAATTGTATGTGGGAGTTATTTGTTCATTCCTGTTTTGTTCCATGTAGACTAATAATGGGCTATAGGCGTCCAAGGAAATCAATTTGTCCTTTCGTTGATTCAATGCTAGTAACCTTGAAAATGCAGGTTAGGATGATAGAATTTACATATTAATGCAAGAAGTTAGACATACATCATTTTGATAGCGGGTGAAAACAATGGCGAAAAAAATGGCAAAAACAAATGCGGTTCGTCTGATAGAACAGCAGAACATCTCTTATGAGGTATTAGGGTATAAAACAGACGGCCAGCCGGTAGATGGCATCTCTGTTGCGGAAAAAATCGGTTATCCTTTGAAATATGTATATAAAACGTTGGTTGCAGCAGCAGGAACAAATCATTATTATGTCTTTGTTGTACCCGTTGCAGAAGCGTTAGATGTAAAAAAGGCAGCAAAGGTGACAGGGGAAAAGAAAATAGAAATGATTGCAATGAAGGAGCTGTTAGCGGTAACTGGCTATCTTCGCGGCGGCTGCTCGCCAATTGGCATGAAAAAATTGTTCCCGACCTATATTGATGCATCTGCAGAAACGCTTGATTTTATTATTGTCAGTGCAGGGAAAATCGGTATGCAGCTAAAGTTGGCGCCACAAGATTTAGCCAGATCATGTGATGCCGCATTTGCAGAAATTGTATAGATGCAGATATAGGGGAACGAAAAAGCTTAGTCATATCGATTAAGCTTTTTCCGCATCCCTTTCAAATATGATTTCAAAATAAGCAGCTGCCCCATACCCATCTATACTGGGAGCGAAAATCTGAACGAATCTCCAGCCTCTTTTCGCATAATCATGGATGATTTGCTGGTAGTCTTCTTTAGGCCTTCTTCTCATCGTACTCAGCTCAACTCTTACGAATTCATATTCTTTCATCGTTTGATCCCTCCTATTAAGGTATACGTAAAATGGAGCGAGAAGTTCCGAAAACCTAGGTTAAGGTCTGCCTCACTAAACACAGGAACATCTTGAAGAGTTAAGGGGCTATAAAAACGAATTTCACCGGGTCAGCAGTCCAAATGAATCTCTTGCTTATTGCATTTGACTGAGTATATAAGTAAAAAAAGAGCGGCCAGAACATATAAGAAGGAGATGATCATTAACGCACTCATAACAGGGTAGTGTTTAGCGGAGTAGATGAAAAAATCAAGCTGTGAAATTTGTTTGGGGCTGCTGACGGCATCAATTCCATTAAGCAGTTTTGAGAGTTTAGCAGTATAGTTCCAATCAAATCGATCTGAAACAAGCTCGCTTCCTTGATACCAATTAACAGCAGCTAAAAACAGAAATACCATAATAGAAAATCCAAGCTGAACAACTAAAAATATTCCCTTCACTTTTGTATGACCTCCAAATCTATGAATATGGGAAAATCAAACAATATATTACCACCGTATGGGTTATTCTTGCAATTTCACTTCCATACAACTCAAATGCAAGTCTATTTTTTTGTTTGTTTTTGGCTTATAATACCTGATGATGGAAAAAGAGTGCGGGTTTATAGATTAGAGAAACAAATGTATTTCTTAGCATTTTTTATTTGTGGAGAGAGTATAGAAGCATTCGATTAGATCTGCTTTTTCACTGAAACGGTTTTCATCTGTTTGCCTGAGCTTTACAATTGGCTGGCAAAAAAACAATGATTTCTTTCAATCAAAACATGCAACGATGCGACATATTTTATATCTTGATGACTTATCTCATTGCCTTTAAGTCATTCTATCGAGAAAGCGATGGTATTTTATGAACAAAGAAACCCTAAAAAACATACTCATGATTTTTTCAATATGCGCAACACTCCGAGAAACCGATGGTATGCGCATAGCTGATAGCTGGATTTTGAGTGAGATTATACGATTGTTGATTTGCATGGTTGTGTTTTTTGCCATGACATTTCTATTAGATGCTGTTTTTCCAAACAAAAAAGAGTCACATTAATGTGTGGCTCTTTTTGCATCATCTGATCAGAAGCATCATAAATGAATCGATCATAATGATGAAGAACAGCAAGCAAAAATAAATAAGCGAGTAGACAAACATATCCTTTGCCCACTTCACGTCATTGTCTGTTTTGAATCCTTTGATGCTTTTTTTGATCCATATGCCTCCGAGAACCAAGGCGGCTAAGAAATAAAATGGGCTTATATGGCCGGTGCCGAGAGAGAAAGGAAATAATAGCGTGACCGGCACCAGGACGGCAATATATTGCATCATTTTTATTTTAGTTACATGGTTGCCTTTGACTACTGGCAAGAGCGGAACGCCAGCAGCGCGATATTCCTCTTTGCGTCTTATCCCAATCGCCCAAAAATGCGGCGGCTGCCACAGAAACATAATCGTGTACAACAGCACTGCTGTCATACTGAAGTCACCGGTTACGGCACAATACCCCATCAATGGCGGCGCAGCTCCTGGGAAGCTCCCGACAAATGTGCTCCACACAGACGTTCGTTTCACCCATACCGTATAGATGATCGCATAAAAAATAAAGGCGGCCAGTCCGAGAAAGGCCGTTAATGGATTGAGGGAATAAAGCATGGCAAGGCCTGCGATCCCTAAAACAGAGCCATATGTTAAGATCATGGCTGGCGGCATTTTCCCTGTGACCGAGGCCCTGCTGCGAGTGCGTGCCATTTTTGCGTCCATATGCCGATCAAAATAGTTGTTATAGACAGTGCCGGAAGCCATCACAAACGCGGTTCCCAACATTGCTGTTACCATTGTCATCAAAAAAGCCAAGCCGGTTAACGTTTTTTCTGCGCTTGCAAACGCGATCCAAAATCCGCCGAAGGCTGCTATCGAGTTTGATATGATAATGCCGGGTTTTGCAAGTTTGATAAAATCGTAAATGGTTACCCGGTTCGAAGCTTTTATGTATTTTGTTTCAGATATGGCTGCAGAATCTCTTGTATTCTTCAAAAATAGACGCCTCCCCCAAAACTGCATGCTTTTGTTATCGTAACAAGAGGGGGACGGAATCACAATTATTTCCTATATTTTTCATGATATTGTCATTTTTAAAACAAAAAAATGGGGAGCTGGACTGCCCCCATTTTGATATGCGGCGACTAGTAACCGTAACCTCCGCCATATCCTCCGCCATAACCGCCGCCGTAACCGTACCAAGGGTAGTAAGGCGGTCGCGGGCGCGGGTAGTAATAAGGTGGGCGCGGATAAAACGGGTAGAACGGATAATACGGTCTTGGATAATAATAAGGCGGATAAAATGGCGGTCTCGGACGCGGATAATAATAAGGCTGTCTTTCATCATAAGGGGTAATTTGTTCAAATGACTGTTCATTCAAAGGGTAATCCAAGAGGAAAACCTCCCTAGCTTTTTTTATTCCTTTTACCATATTCCTGATGCTTAAGTTGGGTGTATGTACATTCATGAAATTCGGTTTTTTTTATGATGAAATTCCTTAAAAAGGATTGACATGAACTTCTAAATCTCATAGTATTACAAATGTGAAATAAATGTTACTACAATGTTACAAAAACATTTCTAAATAGATACAGTTCCAACTGATGAAGAGTAAATCGAAATGGCTACGAAAGAAGGAGTTTTTGTTGTTGGCAAAAAGAATCAAATGGTTTCATGTATTAATAGCAGTTGTATGTGTGGTGGGCCTTATCGGCTTTTTCCATAATCATTCATTGAAAAAAGAAACGGTCATGAATAAAGTAAGAACTGATTCTCAATATGGGAATGTTGAGATCGCAACGCTTGTGAATGACGGGAAAACTTTTAATTACGCGGTTAACTATCCCGTTTTCAAAAATGAAAAAATGGATTCGGCATTAAAAAGATTCGCAGAAAAAGAGGTTCGTCAATTTCAAAAGGAAACAAAGGACGTTGACCAAGAGCATACGACAAAACGCAACGAATTAAATGTTGATTATAAAATTGTCCATTATGCCAAACAGACAGTGGCGATTGTATTTAATGAATATAAATACATCGGCGGGGCACACGGGCAAACCGTGAAAAAAACGTTTAACTATGATTTTAGTAAACAAGCGTTTCTTTCCATTGATGATATTTTCAAAGAGGACGCTGACTACTTACATAAGCTTTCGTTAATCGCTTATCACGAGCTGAAAAAGAATAAGGACATTGCCGCGGACGATGCACTGTTAAAGGAAGGGACGGCTCCGAAAAAAGAAAATTTCAGCCGCTTTGCCATCAAGGAGGATTATATCGAACTTTACTTTGACACATATCAGGTTGCAGCAGGCTATCTTGGAGAGCAATCGATTGCCATTAAGAAAAGTCTTTTGAAAGACATTCTGAAAGAACAATATATTGATAAAGCAAAAAATAAAAATAAAATCAAAGAACAAAAGCCGAAGCATGAAGTGATTTCTTTACCCAAAGAGGAAACGGTTGATCCAAATCAAAAAGTCATTGCGCTTACTTTCGACGACGGCCCGAATCCTGCGACAACAAATCAGATTCTAGACTCCTTGAAGAAATATAAGGGTCATGCCACGTTTTTTGTTTTGGGGAGCAGAGTTCAATATTATCCGGAAACGCTAATAAGAATGCTGAAAGAAGGAAATGAGGTGGGGAACCATTCATGGAGCCATCCGCTTCTCACAAGGCTTTCAGTGAAAGAAGCGTTAAAGCAGATCAATGATACGCAAGACATCATTGAAAAAATAAGCGGATACCGTCCGACGCTTGTAAGACCCCCATACGGCGGCATTAATGATGAACTGCGGAGTCAAATGAAAATGGATGTTGCGTTATGGGATGTTGACCCGGAAGATTGGAAAGACCGTAACAAAAAAACAATTGTTGACCGTGTCATGAGTCAGGCGAGAGATGGAAGAACCATTTTAATTCACGATATTTACCGCACCTCTGCTGATGCGGCCGATGAAATTATGAAAAAGCTCACCGATCAAGGATATCAATTGGTGACGGTTTCTCAGCTTGAAGAGGTTAAAAAACAAAGAGAAGCGAAATAAATTACAAAAGGCTGTCCGTACGGACAGCCTTTTTTCTATTTAATAAGAGCCTGTGGTGGCCCAAACATTTAAGTTTGGTCCTGAATACTTGCCAAAAGCGTAAGAAGTCCTTGGATCTAAATCATATACCATCGGTGTATAGCAAGACTTTTGGCCGGCCACCGCTTTTCCATTGCCGCCTGCAGAATCACAATTATATCTCTTGCCGTCCGTGTTCCGGGTAATCTCCGCATTTGCTTCAAAGCCAGACGTCAATGTATTATTCATCGTGATTTTTGCCCAAGCCGTTTTACATGTACTGCTGAATTTAAGCTCGACTACTCCGATGACTTGATTGCTTGCATTCACTAAGTTTGAGGATTTTTTTGTAGAGCCGCTGGACGCACAATCATTGTAATAAGGGCTTTTTCCATCGTAGGCATGGGTTTCCGCATTGGCGGGTACACCTTTGACGGCAAAAACAAATACTACTGCGAATAACACCAATGAAGCCTTCGTAAACAGTCTTTTCATATCCTTTATGACCTCCTTAATATGGCAAACAATAAATCATACGGAGGAACAATCAAAACATGCATGCTTTTTTGTGAACAATAAAGGCGGCCGGGAGGATGGAGTTATTGGCCGCCTTTGGTGTGAGGTTAAGCTTTTACATCAATGGTTTGTCCGAGAGTCGGATGCTGAATCATCTTTAAGGTTTGATCGGCATTTTGCTGGGCGGTGTCCAGCATTTTTTTCGTTAAAGCGATATTAACATTCTGGGCAAGGGATGCTTGATGCATTGCAACTGATAAAGCAGGAATATCCATCGTTCCACCTCCTATGCCTTACCTATCGGCGGCTTTGTATCATTTTACAGTGAAAAATGGCTTAATTTCTCCTGTTGACCCTTACGCTAGAGCATACCGTATGTTTTTGACAAGGAGGGATCAGGATGAATCTTGTAATGGAAAAGACCTTTGAGCAATACGAAAAGCTGTTTTCAATGGAAGAACAGAAAAGAGAAGATGAATTTCGGTATACGATGATGAGGCCGTTTGAAAAGATGTGGACCGCCATCCAAGTTCCGCTGAAAGCGAAGGAGCCAAACGGCTATGATGTGATCATGGCTGCGAAAATGCTGGGCTATTTGGATGTCCGTGATGCTGAAAGCGGCCAGAAAGCACTGCAAATACTGAAAGAATCACATGTTTCAGAGACAGCTGAATCTGCACTTCGGCAATGCATATTTTTTGCTGAGCGCGAACAGCTGCGGGTGAATGCAGAGGAGATCAAATTCGGCCTTTATATCGCTGATCCAAATAAACTTCAGCTGCAAAAAGGCTACTGCGGGTTTGGCGGGATACCGGGCTTTATTCATGTATGGATTGATCCGAACCGTTATAACCTGCCAAGGATTCCTTCAATTATTGCTCATGAATTTCATCATAATGTGCGGTTTTCGTATATAGATTTTCATCATGGCTCTGTAAGTGTCGGAGATTATCTTGTGATTGAAGGATTGGCGGAATCATTCGCCAGAGAGCTGTTTGGTACGGAACGATTGGGCCCTTGGGTAACTCGTTTTGATCATGAGGATTTGCAATATTCCATTGATGTGATTAATGAGGTGCTGGATGTGAAAGGATTTTCGGAAGTCATCCGTTATATGTTTGGTGATCCAATTGCTAAAGACAAAGGATTTGAACCTGTAGGTTTATCGGCTTTTGCGGGTTATGCAGTTGGCTATCATGCCGTTCAGTCATTTATGAATCAACATCACATGACGATAAGCGAGGCCACGCGTTTGGATGCGAAGACCATTCTTTCTCAGTGCGGATTGTTTTCCAAATGAAAAAAAGCGTCACATACAGCGGCGCTTTTTGATTCCCAAAACCAGCAGTTCTATGGCGGCACAGGCGGCAATTCCGATTGTATATGCTTCGATATCGCTCCATAAAAAACCGTACCCCAGTACAAGCCCGCCAAGAGAAGTATCTCTAATCTGGTCGATCCATTCGGCATGATAGAGCTGGCTGAATTCAATGACAAAACAGAAAGAAAGACTGATAATGCCCGTTATCATTGTCTTCAGCTTCCGAAATAGAAATCCACATCCCGTGAAGATCATGGCGGCCCACAACGAGTCTCCCAGATAAGTATTGAGGGTATCAGGAAGAACACTGGAGAATGCTCTGGATCCAAGCCCCAGCCCAATGATCAGTACGGTGAAAACTGCATATATCCAACGATTTCGCTTCATTGCGAATTGATACCCCGTCTCTTTTTCATATCCCTGTATTGTAAGGAATATATCTTTTATTTGTCCACTAAAAAAGCGGCTGAATAGCCGCATAGGGTGTTTATTTTGCTTTTAGGTTTACATGGTCGGCTGTCTGATCTGTGCCTATTACAAAATGGAGTTCATAGCGGCCTGTATCATATACATAATCGATTTCATCAGTAAACGGGACGGTTAACACCCGATTTGCTGGCCCTAATTGCTTCTGCAGCACTTCCGGCGTAACTCCGCCTAAATTCAGCTGACGTTCCACACCGGTTCCAAAGTAGCGGATTTCTGAAATTGTCATGTCTTTATGATAGGAAAATCCGTAGCCCGGCTGTCCCATATTCCAGTGATATAAATCAAATCGATTGTCTCCCCCGACTGGTCTTTCCGGTTCCCCAAACGCAGCGTGGACATCCCCTTTTGTGCTTTTGTTAATGGTAAGGCCTTGCGCCTGCTGAGGCATTTCCCCTTTATAGGCGGTGTTATAGAGGTTTTTGACAAGCTCGGCGGCTGATTGATTCGTGTTTTCTGAGAGTGTGTTTGTTTGAGCTGCGGCCTTTGCCGGTGCTGAAAAGGACGCAGCCCCAAAGCCGGTAAAACAGCTTGTTACTGCTGCTGCCGCGGTTATAGCAGACATTGTCTTTTTCATGTTGATCCCTCCTTATGATCTACCATCCCGTTTCCCGGTGTTAGTGCAATAAAACATGTGAGTGCGCTTTGTATGTTTTATTGAGTTGTTGTAAGGGAACTGAAATAGGTAATTCGGTATATAAAGCAAGAAAGGGGAATGGAGATGCCTGGCAAGAAAAAAATCACAATAAACGGCGTTGAAATGGAAGCGTCCGAGGAACAGACGGTGCTGCAGCTTTTGAATAACAGCTCGATTGAAGTGCCGCAAGTTTGCTATCATCCAAGCTTAGGGCCGATTGAAACATGTGATACGTGCATCGTCAGCATCAATGGTGAGCTGAAGAGGTCGTGCTCCGCTGAATTAAAGGATGGGGATATCATTGATACGCTCTCACCTGACGTGAAAAAAGCGCAGGTCATCGGGATGGACAAGATTTTATATAATCATGAGCTTTATTGTACAGTTTGCGATTACAACAATGGGGGATGCGAAATACATAATACGGTGAAGGAAATGAAAATCAATCACCAAAGCATTCCGTTTGATCACAAGCCATACCATAAGGATGAATCCCATCCGTTTTATCGGTATGATCCAGATCAATGTATTTTGTGCGGACGCTGTGTTGAGGCATGCCAGGACGTTCAGGTAACTGAAACGCTGACCATTGACTGGGAGCGGAAACGCCCGCGCGTCATTTGGGATAACGACGTGCCGATCAATGAGTCGTCATGTGTGTCATGCGGCCATTGTTCAACGGTCTGTCCGTGCAACGCGATGATGGAAAAAGGAATGGAAGGGGAAGCCGGATATTTAACAGGCATCAATAACGAAACGCTGCGACCGATGATTGAAATCACGAAAGGCGTAGAGACAGGCTACGGCTCGATTCTCGCCATTTCTGATATGGAATCGGCCATGCGTGATGAACGAATCAAAAAAACGAAAACCGTCTGCACGTATTGCGGCGTCGGCTGCAGCTTTGATGTCTGGACAAAGGGCAGAGACATTCTGAAAGTAGAGCCGCAGGAGGAAGCGCCAGCCAACGGCATTTCTACTTGTGTGAAAGGCAAGTTCGGCTGGGATTTCGTCAACAGCGAAGAACGCCTGACAAAGCCGCTGATCCGGGAAGGCGATCATTTCCGTGAAGCAGAGTGGGAGGAGGCGTTATCGCTGATCGCCAGCAAGTTCACTGAATTAAAAGACGCGTTTGGCCCGGATTCTCTCGCTTTTATTACATCTTCTAAATGTACAAATGAAGAATCCTATCTTATGCAAAAGCTGGCCAGAGGGGTCATTGGCACAAATAATGTGGACAACTGCTCTCGCTATTGCCAATCTCCTGCGACTGCCGGCCTGTTCCGGACAGTCGGCTATGGCGGTGATTCAGGATCAATTACAGATATCGCGCAAGCGGACCTTGTTTTGATTATCGGTTCGAACACGTCTGAGTCGCATCCAGTCTTATCCACTCGCATTAAACGGGCTCATAAGCTAAGAGGGCAGAAAGTGATCGTCGCGGATATCAGAAAACACGAAATGGCAGAACGCTCCGATTTATTTGTCCAGCCGCGTGCCGGATCGGATATCGTCTGGCTGAATGCGATCGCCAAATATTTAATAGAAAACGGCAAGGCCGATGAACGATTTTTGAGAGAAAGAGTGAACGGACGAAATGAATATGTAAAAAGCCTCGCGCCGTACACACTTGAATATGCTGAGGAGAAAACCGGGATTGATCGAGAAACCCTTATCCAAATGGCAGAGATGATCGGGCAAGCTGACAGTGTGTGCGCATTGTGGGCGATGGGCGTGACACAGCACATTGGAGGAAGCGACACGAGCACGGCGATCTCTAATCTGCTGCTTGTGACAGGAAACTACGGAAAACCGGGAGCAGGTTCTTACCCATTGCGCGGCCATAACAACGTGCAGGGAGCAAGTGACTTCGGAAGCATGCCTGACAGAATGCCGGGCTATGAAAAAGTGACGGACGAACAAGTCCGCCAAAAATACGAGCGTGTGTGGGGTGTGCCGCTGCCGAAGGAGCCGGGTATGACCAACCACGAAATGATTGAAAAAATCCATTCCGGACAGTTGAAAGCGATGTATGTAAAAGGTGAAGAAATGGGCCTGGTGGATTCCAATATCAATCATGTACACGCCGCATATGAAAAGCTTGATTTCTTTGTGGTGCAGGACATTTTCCTTTCACGTACAGCGGAGTTTGCTGATGTGGTTCTTCCTGCGAGCCCAAGCCTTGAAAAAGAAGGAACCTTTACAAACACAGAACGCCGGATTCAGCGTTTGTATCAGGTATTTGAACCGCTGGGTGAATCAAAGCCGGATTGGCAGATTATTATGGAGGTTGCCAATAAGCTTGGCGCCGACTGGCACTATAAGCATCCTGCAGACATTATGGAGGAAGCAGCCAAGCTGTCGCCGATTTATGCCGGTGTCACCTATGAACGTCTTGAGGGCTATAATTCCCTGCAATGGCCTGTAAACGCTGATGGAAAGGATTCGCCTTTACTCTTTACAGAGCACTTCCCTTTCCCGGACGGCAAGGCCATTCTCTACCCTGTCCAGTGGACAGAGCCTGAGGAATTCGGTGAGGAATATGATATCCATGTCAACAATGGGCGGCTCTTGGAGCACTTCCACGAAGGGAACCTGACTTACAAATCAAAAGGGATTTCGGAAAAAACACCGGAAGTGTTCTTAGAAATTTCTTCTGAGCTTGCGGCAGAACGAGGGATTCAGGACGGAACCCTCGTCAGACTCACATCGCCTTTCGGAAATGTCAAAGTGAAGTGCCTGATTACTGATCGAGTCAAAGGGAAGGAAGTATATCTGCCAATGAACGATTCAGGGGAAGCGGCGATCAACCTGTTAACAGGCAGCCATGCCGATAAGGATACCGATACGCCTGCTTACAAAGAAACCTCAGCCAAAATGGAAATTTTGAAGCACGACGGAATCAGCCCGCTGCCTAAGATCAACCACCGCAACGGCAATCCGCAACCGCAAATCGGTGTGCAGGTTCATAAGAAATGGGCGCGGAAGGATTATATTTTCCCTGGTGACGCTGTGAAAAGGGGGATGGGCCATAATGGCTAAAGCGATTAAACAAATTCAGAAAATCGAGGTAACAGAAGAGGATCAGCGAAAGCGTGATTTGCGGGAAATTGAAGATGCTCTAATTGACCACAAAGAAGCGATTCTCGAAACATTGCATATGCTGGGCCATATGAACGAGCGCGGTGTCCTGCCGTTGCTCCGCGGCCTTTTTGGCCAAGGGGATAAAGTTCTTGATATCCTGGTGAAAAAGGCAGATACAGAGGAAACAGCCAATACGCTGAAAAATCTGCTTCTTTTGTTTGGAACACTCGGCATGCTGGACGTGAAGCAGCTGGAGCCTCTCATTTTGAAAGTGAATGCGGGTGTGGCAAGCGCTGTAGAGCAGAAAAACAGCGAAGAAAAGACTGGTTATTTTGATATTATCCGCTCGCTAAAAGACCCGGAAATTAACAAATCAATTACACTGCTCTTTTCCTTTTTAAAAGGAATGGGACAAGATACAAAGGAGTTGGAACGCACGACACAGCCTCCGGAACACCAAAAACATCATCAGGAACCCCGAGAGAAAAGAGGAATGAATAAGCGAGATTGACCTCCTGCCCGAGCGGCTTCAGCCAGCTCGGGTTTTTTGATGAAAAGGTCTAATGGACTAGTAAAAAATATTCAAATACTAGGAAGAAGTAAGATTGTGATGAATGAGATAGAAATAATCGTTACTTTCTTACCTGTTAAGAAAAGGAAAAATCTGATTATAATAGAAATCGATTACTTTAGATGGGGGAACAATCATGAAAAAAGTCTTATTACTATTATTTGTCTTGACGATCGGGTTAGCGCTTTCAGCGTGCAGCCAATCGAGCGATGCGTCAGAGAAGGAAAAACCGAAAGAGAAAAAATCGCAAGAAGAGCTTGAAAAGGAACTTGATAAGGAATTGAAAAAAGGCGGTGAGCCGAAGACCAAAAAAGATGATCAAATACATAAAATAGGAGAAACATTTAAAGCAGGACATACGAATTTTACAGTGAATAAAGTTGATAGAGTGCAAAAAGGTGAATATATGAATGTTGGCGGAGCTGTAAATGAGGAGACAAAAACAATAAAAGATGATGAGGAACGGCTTATTATAGAAGTTACGATGGAAAATATAGGGGAAGATTCAATAAGCTACAATTTTATCGGGTTTGATTTAAGAGATAAGAATGATCAATCAGTGCGGCCTGTTTTTTCTATAGAAGAGAAGGGCAGAATCCTTATGGGAGGAACACTAGTATCGGGGAAAAAGGTTACAGGTGTACTCAGTTATGTCATCCCTAAAGGAGAACAGAAACATTACACACTGGTATATAATCCGTTTTTAGCTGATACAAATAGCAGTAATACAGAAGAGAGAGTAAAGGACGATATTGATTACTTGGTGAAGTTAGATTAGAAGCTAATTTACAGTTGCACGTTTTTCATCTGTGGAAAACGTGCATTTTTTATAGCAAAACTTGACTTGAAAGGATGAGTGATAAAAGTGCAAACCAAATGGCTGGAACGGGCACAGCGGATTCGGGCGATCGCCCAAGCGGGGCTTGCTTTTTCCAAGGATGTGTACGACAGGGAGAGGTACGAAGAGCTAATGAAGCTTAGCGCGGAAATGATGGCGGATTACTCGGAGAAGGACATTGAACTTATCACTGATTTATGGCAAGGCGAGAAGGGCTATCCGACACCGAAAGCGGATGTTCGCGGCGCAGTATTCCGAGAGAATCAGATTTTGCTTGTCCGGGAGAAGCATGATGAGCTGTGGTCGCTGCCGGGTGGATTTTGCGAGATTGGTTTATCGCCAGCTGAAAACGTCGTCAAGGAAATCAAAGAAGAGTCGGGGTACGATACAGAGCCGTCTCGATTGCTGGCCGTGCTAGACAGCCATAAACACTCTCATCCCCCTCAGCCTTATCACTATTATAAAATCTTCATCGCATGCAGCATGACGGGCGGGCAGAGGGAAACAGGGATCGAGACGAATCATGCCGCTTTTTTTCCGGAAGACAGACTCCCGCCGCTCTCTCCAAAACGAAACACACCCTCACAGCTTAGCATGCTGTTTGACTTTTTGCGCCATCCGGACAAGAAAACGATATTTGACTAAAAAAGAAAGAGCCAATGGGCTCTTTCTTTTTTATAATGTAATGTGTTTTTCGTTGGCGAGTTTCAGAAGGGTCAAAATAGAATCGGCTTGTTTATGGCCGAGTTTTTGCTTTAATTTGTTTTCTTCAACTAATCGGCTGCCATAAATTTTGACAGAGGCTTTGTCGACGACAGTATGCCAGTTTTCCTGTTTTTTTCCCTCAACAAGCGGTTTTTCATGTCTCTCAGAAAAAGAGAACACAAACAGTACGAATGCAAGTGAAAGTAGGATGCCGACAACTTGTTTTTTGTAATTAGTCTGTGCTGCCACGTTGTTCTCTCCTTCACCTTTTACCTTCTATTTAATCATAGAATCAGCTTATTTTACATAATGGGAAAGTCATTTTTGGAGTTAGTGCATTTGGTTGAAAACAGAGACGTTTTTTGAGCGGAGCGGTGCAATTGAATCCATATTGGATTTGCGTGCTTATGCCTAAGGTCACGTTGTGAGCCAAAACAGCAGTGCAGAATAGAAAAAAATTGAAAGATTATGGTAAGATGAACGAAATTCGAGGGGGAATATATGATGCCTGCATCGAACATCGTGATCGCCTGCCTGCTGTTATCAATTTGATTATATGTGGTAGTCCCTCTCTTTTTCGAAAGCGGGAGGTGAAGTGGAACATTCATTGCTGAATTTTTTCAAGGGAGTGACCATAATGAGTGTGTTAAACCGCCGGCAAGCCTTGCAGCGAGCGCTGCTCAATGGGAAAAACAAACAGGATGCGTATCATCCGTTTCCATGGTACGAATCGATGAGAAAGGATTCGCCTGTTTCCTTTGATGAAGAAAACCAAGTGTGGAGCGTTTTTCTTTATGATGATGTCAAAAAAGTTGTTGGGGATAAAGAGCTGTTTTCCAGTTACATGCCGCAGCAGACAAGCTCTATTGGAAATTCCATCATTAACATGGACCCGCCGAAGCATACAAAAATCCGTTCAGTCGTGAATAAAGCCTTTACTCCGCGCGTGATGAAGCAATGGGAACCGAGAATTCAAGAAATCACAGATGAACTGATTCAAAAATGTCAGGGGCGCAGTGAGTTTGACCTTGTTCACGATTTTTCATACCCGCTTCCGGTTATTGTGATATCTGAGCTGCTAGGAGTGCCTTCAGCGCATATGGATCAGTTTAAAGCATGGTCTGATCTTCTGGTCAGTACACCGAAGGATAAAAGTGAAGAAGCTGAAAAAGCCTTTTTGGAAGAACGAGATAAGTGTGAGGAAGAACTGGCTGCGTTTTTTGCCGGCATCATAGAAGAAAAGCGAAACAAACCGGCACAGGATATTATTTCTATTTTAGTGAAAGCGGAAGAAACAGGCGAGAAGCTGTCCGGTGAAGAGCTGATTCCGTTTTGCACGCTGCTGCTGGTGGCCGGAAATGAAACCACTACAAACCTGATTTCAAATGCGATGTACAGCATATTAGAAACGCCAGGCGTTTACGAGGAACTGCGCAGCCATCCTGAACTGATGCCTCAGGCAGTCGAGGAAGCCTTACGTTTCAGAGCGCCCGCCCCGGTTTTGAGACGCATTGCCAAGCGGGATACGGAAATCGGGGGGCACCTGATTAAAGAAGGTGATATGGTTTTGGCGTTTGTGGCATCGGCAAATCGTGATGAAGTGAAGTTTGACAGGCCGCACATGTTTGATATCCGCCGCCATCCCAATCCGCATATTGCGTTTGGCCATGGCATCCATTTTTGCCTTGGGGCTCCGCTTGCCCGTCTTGAAGCAAATATCGCGTTAACGTCTTTGATTTCTGCTTTTCCTCAAATGGAGTGCGTCAGTATCACTCCGATTGAAAACAGTGTGATATACGGATTAAAGAGTTTCCGTGTGAAAATGTAATAGATAAGGAGACTGGAGATTCATGAAAAAGTACCATATTTCGATGATCAATATCCCGGCGTACGGACATGTCAATCCTACGCTTGCTTTAGTAGAGAAGCTTTGTGAGAAAGGGCACCGTGTCACGTACGCGACGACTGAGGAGTTTGCGCCCGCTGTTCAGCAAGCCGGTGGAGAAGCATTGATCTATCATACATCCTTGAATATTGATCCTAAGCAAATCAGGGAGATGATGGAAAAGAATGACGCGCCCCTCAGCCTTTTGAAAGAATCACTCAGCATTCTGCCGCAGCTTGAGGAGTTATATAAGGGTGATCAGCCTGATCTGATCATCTATGACTTTGTTGCGCTGGCTGGTAAATTGTTTGCTGAAAAGCTTAATGTTCCGGTCATTAAGCTCTGTTCGTCATATGCCCAAAATGAATCCTTTCAGTTAGGAAATGAAGACATGCTGAAGAAAATAAAAGAAGCAGAGGCTGAATTTAAAGCCTACTTGGAGCAAGAGAAGTTGCCGGCTGTTTCATTTGAACAGTTAGCTGTGCCGGAAGCATTAAATATTGTCTTTATGCCGAAGTCTTTTCAGATTCAGCATGAGACGTTCGATGACCGTTTCTGTTTTGTCGGCCCCTCTCTCGGAGAACGAAAGGAACAAGAAGGCCTGTTGATTGACAAGGATGATCGCCCGCTTATGCTGATTTCTTTGGGTACGGCGTTTAACGCATGGCCGGAATTTTACAAGATGTGCATCAAGGCATTTCGGGATTCTTCATGGCAAGTGATCATGTCGGTTGGGAAAACGATTGATCCAGAAAGCTTGGAGGATATTCCTGCTAACTTTACTATTCGCCAAAGTGTGCCGCAGCTTGAGGTGTTAGAGAAAGCTGATTTGTTCATCTCTCATGGCGGGATGAACAGTACGATGGAAGCGATGAACGCAGGTGTGCCGCTTGTCGTCATTCCGCAAATGTATGAGCAAGAGCTCACTGCAAATCGGGTTGATGAATTAGGCCTTGGCGTTTATTTGCCGAAAGAGGAAGTGACTGTTTCCAGCCTGCAGGAAGCGGTTCAGGCTGTATCCAGTGATCAAGAGCTGCTCACCCGCGTCAAGAATATGCAAAAGGATGTAAAAGAAGCTGGCGGAGCGGAGCGTGCGGCAGCTGAGATTGAAGCGTTTATGAAAAAATCCGCTGTCCCCCAGTAAAAACATAAAAACCGAAATCAATTTGATTTCGGTTTTCTGTTTAAATATTTTTTTTCATCCCGCATCTCCGGCATTCTCTAAGAAATTTTCCGCCTTTTACAGAGCTTTTGAACAGTGTGTAATCACAGTTGTCGCAGCGCCCGCTGCGGGCGTCCGGATATTCATTGAATTCGTAAACGATCGATGTATCGTAGCCTTTTGTTTCATATTCTTCTTTTTTTGTTTCCATGTCGTCCCTCCGTTACAAGACGTGTCTGCTGTTTATCTTACAGCAAGCTTCCGGCGTATTCAATGGATTTTAGAGGTTTGGGTTTATCTTGATTTCTCCCTTGGTTTGCGCCAAAATAGCTTTAATAAGCTTGTATACATAAAAAGCCTATGCAAAGAGGAGAGGAAACGGGTATGGGAAAAGGGTTACTTGGAAAACGTGTGGCAATCGGTGGCTCACGAAAAACGGAAGAAATCAGTACAATCATTGAAAAACAGGGCGGAATACCTGTCATCCGGCCTCTCCAAGGTACAGTTTACTTAGCAGAGAAGCAGGTGGAGCCGGATTTGCGGACGTTTGCGGAAGAAAAAGCTGACTGGGTCATTTTCACGACAGGCATCGGGTTGGAGACTCTTGTCGATATGGCAGAGAAAATTGGACTGAAAGATGAATTTCTGCAGGCCATTCGCCAAGCGAAAGCGGCATGCCGGGGATACAAAACGCTGTCTGCGCTGAAAAAGCTTGGGATCACACCGGAAGCTTCGGATGAAGACGGGACAACAAGAGGCTTAATCCGTTCTTTGGAGCCTCACGACTTTTCAGGAAAAACAGTCATGGTGCAGCTTCATGGCGAAAAAGCGCCGGCTCTCATGGCATTTCTTGAAGAAAAAGGCGCGTCTGTCCTGCCGATTCTGCCTTATCAGCACATCCCGCCGGAGGAGGAAACGGTGGAGCGGTTATGCCGAGAGCTGATGAACCGTGAGATCGATGCCGTTTGTTTTACAACGGCCATTCAGGTTCGTTCCCTGTTTGATTTTGCCAAGGGGCGAGGTTATATCAATGAAGTGAAGAAGGTATTCGAAGAACGCGCCATCGCAGCTGCTGTCGGAAAAGTGACTGCTGAAGCACTGCGGGAAGAGGGCATTACGAGACTGCTTGCGCCAGAGATTGAGCGGATGGGTGCGATGATTGTTGAGCTGGCCAAGTATTATGAAGAAAAGGAATAACAAGTACAAAAAGCCGCTTTTCCCTCGGAAAGCGGCTTTTGTCTGTCATTCATTCTGCTTCAGCTGCTGATGAACGGTGAATAATGATGGGTATGTCAGCACGCTTAAGATTACACAAGTCAGCGCGGCTGAGGCCATCGTTGTAAACACGATTAAGAGTTGAAAGCGTACTGCCTGAATCGGGTCAGCGCCGGCTAGAATCTGGCCAGTCATCATGCCGGGAAGCTGGACAAGGCCCAGTGTTTTCTGGCTTTCGAGCGTCGGGATCATACTCATTTTCATCGCTGAGGTAAGAATGCGCTGTATGGATTGCTTCGGTGTGCCGCCAAGTGACAATATTAATTGAATTTCTTCTTTGCGAACGCCGGCTTCTGAGTTAAGCCGGTTTAGAAACAAACTTGAGAGCACCATCGAATTTCCGATGACCATCCCGCTGATCGGAATGACATATCGTGCCGTAAGCGGAATGATATGAAGAGACAGCAGAATTCCCTGCGTCACAATTTCTACGATTGCTAACGCGGCAAACACCCTCCAAAACGAACCGATAGTATTTTTCTTTCGCTTGATGACATTTTGTGCCGCCACCGCGAGCATTAACAGCACCATCAGCAGGATAAAAACAGGGTGGTCTCCGCGAAAAATCAGCGACAAAACATAACCGATGATAAGCAGCTGCACCGCGGCCCGGATGGTGGCGATGATCATGTCTTTTTCTACACCGGCTTTAAAGGATTTTGATAAAAACAAGGCGATCAAAACAAAGATCATTGTTAAAGAGAGAGAAAGGTAATCCATTACTGAGTGCCTCCCTTCAAAAATTCTTTCGCTGCTTCATGCTGCGGAGCGGAGAAAAATGTTTCGGTTTCAGCGATTTCAAGCAGCCGGCCATCTGCCATAAACCAAATGGTATCGGCTACTCGTTTTGCCTGCTCCATATTATGAGTGACCCACATGACTGTCCATTTTTTCTCTTGATGCTGACGTTTGATCAGTTCTTCAATCTCAAGAGCAGAAACCGGGTCCAAGGCCGATGTGATTTCGTCCAACAATAGAATGGAGGAAGGATTTGAGAGCGTTCTGGCCAGTGACAGTCTTTGCCGCTGCCCGCCCGATAAGTCTCTGGCGCTTCTGTCTAACAGCTCTGGCGGCAGCCCTGCAAGAGAAGCCAGCTTTTCAGGAGAGTACAGCTGGGATTGATGCAGCCTTTGTACAAGACTTAAATTGTCACGCACTGTCCCGTCGAGCACGGGAGCCGATTGAAACGCGAGGGCTGCCGTTCTCCTCAGCTCATTGACATTCCATTCTCTTACTTCCTTTCCATATATTTTGATTTCGCCGCTGTCAGGCGTTCTCATTAAATTACACATAGAAAGGAGGGTGCTTTTGCCTGAGCCGGAAGGGCCTAAAACGGCTACGATTGCGCCCTGTTGAATGTCTCCGGTGACATCCTGCAGCACATCATAGGTTTGTCCATCTTGTTTATAGCTTTTTCTGACTGATCTGAAGGAGATGGCTGGTATGTTTTGTGTTTGATCGTTTGCTTCCATTACAATAATCACCTTTCAATATAAGTAGGCTGACATTATATTTAACTATAACGTGAAACAGATTCCTTTTGGTAGCACAAATAAAGGAGAACAGGCTTTCACCCATTCTCCTGCAGATGCTACGCAGTCAGATTTGACTGTGCTTTCTTTTTCGGTTTTCTCGGCTGTGAAGCGAAGGTATGTAACATCATCCCCGCTATTATAATGAACAAACCGGCAAATGATAATAGAGATGGGAAAACGCCTGACAGCAGAACAATTTCACCAAGCAGCGCGAAAATCACTTCACCGGATTGAGTGGCTTCAACAGCTGCGAGTTTTTGCGGATTGTCTCTTACCATATCAGTAGCCCAGAAAAATAAAACCGTCGCAATGATGCCTGAGCTGACGGCAACGATAAAGGATTGAACGGTTTGACTTGCTGTTGGAAGGCCATCTGACCACCAGCCGTAAGCTGCTAATATAAGCCAGAATGGAAGGCTTGCCAATGTCATTCCAAGCACGCGCTGAAATGTATCAAGCCGGCCTCCGTATTCTTCGAGCATTCTCCTGTTTCCTAACGGATAGGCAAAAGCCGCAATGACAACCGGCAGCACACTGAAAAGCAGCATCCTCCCAGAAAGCGATTCTGCATGCTGAAGCTGAATCAGAGCCGCTCCAATCAGGATGATCACGGAAGTGCCAAGTGAAACCAGGGGAATCTTTTGGCGAACGAGCTGCGGACCGCCCGGCATATCTTGTTTGACATAAAACAAAGGAGATAAGAGCACCCCGGCTACAATTGTAATTTGCCAGGTTCCGGCTATGAGCCACCCCGGACCGTATGCAGCCGCAAATGTAATCGGCGCGTAAAAAAGCACGAAACCGACGAAGCTCCATTTGATCCAATAAAACGGCTTTTTCCTCATCTCTAGTAAGAGAGGCGTGAATGTCCCTCTCATGATGACAATCAAACATAAAAATGGCACCATAAAAATAAAGCGCAGCGAAGAGCTCCAAAGCCAGCTGCCTCCTGATAACTCCATCGCTCTGTTTAATATAAAGGTAACGGCGAAAAAGAGTGAAGCCAATATTCCGATAACGATAGCTTTCATGATATCCCTCATTCTGGCATTATTTTTTTATACTATACTATTCGGTATCATGCAGATCAATGGAATCATGAGAAAAACATCATGTTTGGCGAACTGCTATGTGTGGAAGACAAAAAAGGGAGGTGAAATTGATGGAAAAAGAGACACAGACATACTTCTTTCCGGATGACGGCAGGATTCCGAATCACCCTGATTTTCCGCTCGTGGTGTATCAAAACGCGCTTAAGGACACCGGACTGGCAGAGCGGATCGTCATCCGGCATGGCTGGTCAAACAGCTGGTCAGGGAGTGTTTTTCCATACCATCATTATCACAGCAATACGCATGAAGTCCTGATTGCCCTTAGGGGAGAGGCTGTGATTCAGTTTGGGGGAGAAAAAGGGGCTGCCATCCCTTTCAAATCAGGCGACGCAGTCGTGATTCCAGCCGGAGTCGGACATAAAAAGCTCAGCTCAAGCCCCGATTTTACTGTCCTTGGCGCCTATCCCGGTGGCATTCAGTATGATATGAAGACGGGAAAGCCCAATGAGCGAGAGGAAGCGGTCAAACAGATTAAGCAGGCGGCGTTGCCGGCGAATGATCCGATCACAGGAAAAAGAGAGCCTCTATTGGAAATATGGGTAAAGTGAAGGGGAGAAATTGCTGGATTGTCAATAACTAGTGCCGCAGAAACGATATGACATGTGCTCCATATAAATTAATTTCATAATCGAAGCAATTCACGTTCAAATTTTGTTCAAAAAGTGTTATCATATAGAAGGTAATCGAATTGGAGTTTTTTGTGTTTGCTATTTTCAGAGAGAGTAAAGGATTTTGACTTATTCAATTGTTTATTTTTAGATAAAAATAATACTGAATATGGCAAGATGAAAAACTGGGTAGTAAACATTTATTTTTGTAAATGATTGTGCACGAATTCACAATCCTTATTCTTATGCCTTAAAAGCGTGAGACAGGGAGAGGCACTACCCTTTCCAAAAAAATCAGCAAACTGCTTATAGTAAAGGAGAATTGGATATGCCAGAAACAATCGATCAAACAAATGCGTCTGTCAGCCAAAGCCAGCAAGATCTTATTGATCAGCTATTAAAGCCAGAAGTTCAAGAATCATTGACTGTTTTAGTTGACCAGCTTCCGAAGCTGACTGAGTTAGTCAATATTTTAACGAAGTCTTATGATTTCGCTCAGTCTGTAGCGACTGACGAAGTGTTAAAAAACGACACAGTCGGTGCGATCACTGAAATTCTTGAGCCTGTAAAAGAAACAGCGAAAGAAGTAGCTGCGACTGCGATCGAAGCAAAAGACCGCGCGGAAGCAAGCAACGAAACAATTGGTCTTTTCGGCCTGCTGCGTATGCTGAAAGATCCTCAAGCTCAAAAGTTGTTCCGTTTTGCTAACAGCTACCTTGAAGTCATGAACGAACGCGAAAACCAAAAATAATCTCAGATTCAAATTGATATAAAGGACGGAGGATATACGATGTCAAAACATATTGTCATTCTAGGCGCTGGTTATGGCGGAGTTCTTTCTGCTCTAACAGTTCGCAAACATTACACAAAAGAACAAGCACGCGTGACAGTGGTAAACAAATACCCTACTCACCAAATCATTACGGAATTACACCGCCTTGCTGCAGGCAACGTGTCTGAAAAAGCGGTTGCAATGCCATTAGAAAAACTTTTCAAAGGCAAAGACATTGATCTTAAAATTGCGGAAGTAAGCTCTTTCTCTGTTGATAAAAAAGAAGTTGCGCTTGCTGACGGTTCTACATTAACTTACGATGCGCTTGTTGTAGGTCTTGGTTCTGTAACGGCTTACTTCGGCATCCCAGGTCTTGAAGAAAACAGCATGGTATTGAAATCTGCTGCCGATGCGAACAAAGTCTTTCAACATGTTGAAGATCGTGTGCGCGAGTACTCTAAAACGAAAAACGAAGCAGATGCAACAATCCTTATCGGCGGCGGCGGCTTAACAGGTGTTGAGCTTGTTGGTGAGCTTGCTGACATCATGCCGAACCTTGCGAAAAAATACGGCGTAGACCATAAAGAAATCAAATTAAAACTTGTTGAAGCAGGTCCGAAGATCCTTCCTGTTCTTCCGGATGATCTTATCGAGCGTGCGACTGCAAGCCTTGAAAAACGCGGCGTTGAGTTCTTAACAGGTCTTCCTGTTACAAATGTAGAAGGAAACGTAATCGATCTGAAAGACGGATCTAAAGTTGTTGCCAACACATTTGTTTGGACTGGCGGCGTACAGGGTAACCCATTAGTCGGTGAATCAGGTCTAGAAGTGAACCGCGGACGCGCGACTGTA
>Ga0153918_1000073_pt1 | contig 86745 bp, 92 predicted proteins | sample TSFL002MetaG_FD_104687 | JGI IMG/M metagenome (GOLD analysis project Ga0153918, IMG submission 104687) | Attine ant fungus gardens microbial communities from Florida, USA - TSFL002 MetaG | ecosystem: Host-associated > Fungi > Mycelium > Unclassified | place: USA: Florida, Paynes Creek Historic... | reverse complement strand
CGATTTATTGATTCTGGATGAGTACGGATTACATGACCGTGAGAAGCGTTTAGAGCTTGTCCACAAGGTTCTTTACTCACGCTATGACGATGCTAAGGCAACAATGCTTATCTCAAACATGACACTTGAACAGCTCAAAGCTGATTTGGGTGACCGTCTCTGGTCCCGTTTTCAACATGGTGGGTTAACCGTTGTTGAGTGTAATTGGAATGATGGGCGAGTTGGGGGTGTTGCGTGAATGTATTAAATAAGATTTTTACAGAACAAAAGTTAATTCTTGAAACAGACTTTGTGATTTGTAGTTTTGGAGGGGGAACTAACTCAACAGCACTTCTGATTGAATGCGTAAAACGTAGTATCAAAATTGATTTGATTTTATTCGCTGATACTGGTGGTGAGAGACCATTTACATACCATTATGTCCAATGGATTTCTGAATGGTTAGTGTCAAAAGGTTATCCATCAATTATTACTGTTAAAGCTCCCAATGTTACGCTTGAACAAGATTGCTTAAACCGTAATGCTTTACCTAGCATAGTTTATGGTTACAAGACTTGTAGTCAAAGATTTAAGATCCAACCACAGGACAAAGCTATTAATCAAAACCCATATGTGAAGCAAGCTTTAAAAGCAGGATATCGTATAGTGAAGCTAATAGGTTTTGATGCTGATGAGCCGTACCGTGCAAATAAAGAATATAACGACAAGTTCACACGTATCTATCCTTTAATTGAATGGAATATGGGGAGAGCAGAGTGCGTAAAAGCTATTCAAGATGCAGGTTTCGTTCTACCAGGGAAATCTTCTTGCTTCTTCTGTCCAAACTCTAAACCTAGCGAAATAAAATGGCTTCAACAGACTCACCCACATTTAATGCAACGTGCATTAGTAATGGAAGCAAACGCTAATCTTACTTCAAAGAGGGGATTGGGGCGTAATTTTTCATGGAAGTCAATCTACCAGCAAGAAGATGCATTTATGGATTACTTTGTTCCAGAGATGCCTTGTGAGTGTTATGAAGGAGATGCAGCATGATCGGATCTATGGACCAATCACACATTGCTGCTTTTGAACGATTCATAGCAGTTATCAAAGCAGTAGGAACTTTACCTGTTGCAACATCTAAAGAGATTAGAAAGGCAGCTATTCCAAATCTAAGTAACAGACAAACTCAGGTATATCTCAAGAATTTATTAGACAGAGGTTATATCCGTTTTATTGGGAACCCTCATACTGAACACCGATATTTTCTCACCGAACAATCTATGCAACTGTTTAACGTGACTAAACGTGACGTTGAACAGAATATTTCAACAGAGCTTGAAGATAATTTGAGCCTTGATCAAAGGGTTAAGGATTGTGCGTAGAGCAGCAAAGATCGATGCGAATCAAACAGAGATTGTAAACGCACTACGTCAGGTTGGGGCAAGTGTTCAATCGCTTGCTTCAACCGGTAAAGGTTGCCCAGATCTGCTTGTGGGTTTCCGTGGTGTGAACTGGTTATTAGAAATTAAAGATGGTCAGAAAGTGAAGTCAGCAAGAAAGCTTACTCCTGATCAGATTGAGTGGCATGAATCATGGTGTGGTCAAGTGCATGTCATAGAAGATATTGACCAGGCAATAAAATTAATAAGTAAGAATTGAGGTGGCGATATGAGTGCGGCAGTGACTAAGTTTGAACAATTTGAATGGTTGACTCATGGTTTAACAGCGAGTTCGCCAAATTTAGAACCATGTGTGAGGGGGACAGGAGAAAAGCCGTTGAATTATCAAGATCGCTTGGGTGCTATTGCCTCAATGGATACCCAGTTAGCAAAGTCGGTGACAGCATTAATTATTTATGAAGGTAATACTCAAACTGATTATGAATATGTACGTCAGCATTTGGCCAATATTCTTTTAAAGAATGCAACCCAAGATAAAAAGAGGGAACCCGAAGGAATCGCGATGTATCACTTGGCATGGCTGATGGCTAAGATGGTATTAGATTTTGCTTTAGATCCAGACCTAGAGGAAAACTACACAGCAAAAGGGCGTTTAGCTTATGCAGGGATGAAAAGTAATCAGATGTCTGTTAACTCATATCGTCAAACTTGGAAACCTTATGAGAATCTGATGACTATAGCAATTGAGTCTGCAATTGATGAGGCATCAAAAGCTATTGAAAAGTATAAGAAAGCTACTTACAAAGTAATTAAAAATAATTGTTAGCATTTTTCTGATAACTAAGGTATAGTTTTTCTATACTGGTCGTATTACGGTTCATCCGAGACCAAGCCATTAAAGCTCATCAATTCGATGGGCTTTTTGCATTTTAGGACTCCTCGTTAGTCGTGATAATAACGACAATAAAAACCCCGCTACAATAATTAGTATTGGCGGGGTTTTATTTTTTAGATTACTAGATGCGGCTGTTTGCCAAGAGCTTTCAGCGCTTCAACAATAGAATCAATTTTAGTTGCATGGCTTAGGTTGGTCATGCGGTTGATTTCTTGTCGCGGCTTATTAAGCATTTTTCCGAGTTCTGCCTGACTCACACGTTGCTCGAGCATCGTATTAAGTAGCAGGACTTTAGACCAGACGCTTAAAGGGATTTCAACCAGTTCCTCACCTTCCTGCAATTTAGATGGTGGTGGAACAGGTCGTTCATCTTCAAAATAAAAATCCAAAGCGTCGATAAGGGCATCCTTAGCCTGAGTTCTAGCCTCATCTAATGAATACCCTTGAGTCAAAGCCTCTGGCAAATCTCGAAAGCTGACAATATAACAGCCAGTATCGGGATTAAGATCGAATTTTGCAGGGTAGAGCATAGTTACACCTCATTAAGCGATTCTTCGTGACTTAGGTTAGGAACCGAGGGCTAACCCTCGACTCCTAATTGTTTTTTAATTGCTTTCACTAAGTTTTCATCTATTTCTGTGTGTCTTGGGATGGTGGTTTGTTTATCGTTTAAGTAGCACTTTGTGTGTTTGCTGCCTTCTTTAAACTCTGCCCCAATTTCACTGAGAAACTTGATTAAGTCACGACGTTTCACTTTTTCCTCTTATCGTTGAACATGAGTTTATAGTAAACAAAAATGTTTACAGTGTCAACAAAAATGATGACAATTATTTAAATTATTTCCGTAATGGGTGGCTTCATGAAAGACAAAGAGGCGAAGCAATATATTGACCTGTACTCAAAAGAGATTGAGAAATATCAAAGCCTGTCACGGTCAATGATGACTAGAGATGAAATGATTATGGTTGATCAAAAGATTATCCAGTTTAAAGAATGGATCAAAAACCTGAGGTCAGTCTTAAATGCGTGATGTAAAGCGCCTAGAAGCTATTAGAAAGCTGCCATGTGTAGTATGCGGTAGATCACCAGTAGACGCAGCTCATAGCAATCAATCAGCACATTACAAAGGATTAGGTATAAAGGCTAGTGATGAGTTCACAATCCCACTTTGTAGACAGCACCATATTGAATATGACCAATTTCAAAAGATGAATCGTTCACAATTAGTTGAATGGTTCGCAAAGATGCTGGAAAAGACTGAGCGGATGCTTAATCTTAAAGATAAGAATGATGTTTTTTGATATTATGCGTAAATAACTTGAGATTTATATTATGCATAAACATTTAATTATTTTAGTTTTATTGTTTTCTTTAACTGGGTGCGTAAATTTAAAAAATGAAATTTATTTGGATCGTATTTTTTTATTAAAAACTAAAACTCTTTTGATTGATGGGAAAGAATACTACACCATTAGTAAGGGAGGAATTGGATTCAGCCCTTGGATAAATTTGCCAAATGTTTACATAGAAAGCGGTGTCTTAGAACATAAAATTAGGCATATGGACGTACTTCTGTTAATTGATGAGAAGGGCAATATTGAAGATGTAAAAATCATTCGAAGTACTAGGATTAATGCAATTGATAAAACAGCAATAGAACAAATCAAAAAAACAGGAAAATCCAAATCATGGATTGTAAATGGTAAGCCCGTAAGATTTGTAGTACGTCAAGAGTTTATATTCCAACCATCTTAGAATGTTTATAAAGCCACCCTCGGGTGGTTTTTTATTGCGATCTAAAAAGTAAAGACCCACTACAAAAGTGGGTCTTTAGAGTGGCGTCCTTCGTTCTTTCGGCTACCCACAGGCTGGTTACTGGTTCTGGTAACGGGAGCAATAAAATTACTGACCCAACGGCAGGAACCCTGTGAAGTATAAATACAACCATCGGGAAGTCCTTGCTCCTGCAACACCATTTTAAACGATATTCAAATTAGACAGCAATAACTATTGAGGTGGGTATGAATCAAGCAGTGTTTGCAATACCTAATCATACAGAGATAGCCAAAGTAATTAACTTCCTTAATCTGAACCATGCCAAGGCAGCGTTAGAAGGCAAGCCACTTGTAGTGACGATCAAACCATTTGAGAAAGACCGATCTAAGGCGCAAAATCGATTGTACTGGCTCTGGATGGCGCAATGGTCTAAACACCAAGGCACAGATAAAGATTATGAACATTTGTTCTTTAAGAAGAAGTTTCTTGCACGAATCTATGATCGTGATGATGTGGGACAATACAGATCAACCTTTGCTGCAGTTAGAAAACTCAAAAAAGAGAAGCACTCAATGTATCAGCAAGTCGCTGATGGATTGAATGAACTGATTAGCACAACTGACGCATCAATTGCTCAATTTACTGAATACTTAAACGACATACATGCATTTTGCTTGAAACAAGGGTGCTATTTAGAAACGCCTGATGATTTGATGTATGCACTGGAGAAATAGAATAAATAATGTGGAGTGCAAGGTCCTAAGCGAATGCAGGGCATCCTTACTCATATTGCTAAGGTTATGCCCAGATGTTGTTAAAGTTCCCAGAGTACTTGGTATAACATCTGAAGATGCTCAAAAATGCGTTAATGATATTGGATTATAAAGAAAATGTTGTGATATTCTCTCTTCGTTCTTGAGGAGGGTGTAATGAAATTAATTTCTTTTTTTGTGCTAATTTCCATTTCTTTTTATAGTTATGGTGAAAAAACAAAACAAGATCAAGAAATGTTACATTATGGTTTGATTGATAAGGACTTTAAATATATAAACATTAAAGAAGTTGCAGATTATTTTAGATATATAACGAACTCGAATTCTATGAGTTTACCTGTAATGTTCAATAGTGAAGAAGAGTTAATAGGTATGGTCCTAACACCTTTTAATGCTGTCTATTCATATAAGTTGCATAGAAATCTTTCAAAAAAGGAAATTAAAACTTATGCACAACTATACAACAATCCCAAAAGAATAATTTCGCTATGTACTCAAAGCTTTAATAACGAATTCCAATGGGCAAATAACGTTATTGTAAAGTTTAAATATATTGACCTTTCTGGGCAATTTATAACTGAAGTAAGATTAGATAAAGAAGCTTGTCAGAACTAAAGATTATAGAAGACAACTACAGCTCAGCAAGATAACCAATCCAAAACCCTCTTCGGAGGGTTTTTTAATGAGGTAAATTTATGGCAGCCCCAGTCGGTAACAGATTTTGGGAGCAGCGCAGCTCACATGGTCGGAAACCGATTTTCGAAAATCCTGAGGAGCTTTGGAGCGCTGCTTGTGAATATTTTGCATGGGTAACAGATAACCCACTAGAAGAATCAAAAGCTTTTTCTTATGAAGGGGTAGTAACTATTGAAGAACTTCCCAAAATGCGAGCAATGACGATTCAGGGACTATGTTTTTATCTAGACATCTCTGATACGACTTGGGCTGCTTACTGCTCAAGACAAGATTTTATTGGTATCTGTAGCGATATAAAACGCGTGATATTTACCCAGAAGTTTGAAGGTGCTAGTGCAGGACTACTCAACGCCTCTATTGTGGCTCGTGAGCTTGGATTAGCTGATAAGACAGATATAACCACGGGTGGTGAACCAATTAATAAACCTACAGTAATTGAATTGGTGGCCCCCCATGTCAAAGGTACAGATCCAACTACCACCTAAGCTTATTCCTTTGTTTTCACACCCAAACTTACGATATAGACAATCGTGGGGTGGGCGAGGTTCAGGTAAAACCAGAACATTTGCTGTGATGACCGCGATTAAAGGTTATATGTTTGCTGAAGCCAATATAAGCGGCATGGTGCTTTGTGGTCGTGAATATATGAATACACTTTCTGATTCTAGTATGGAGGAAGTAAAGCAAGCAATACGTGAAGTGCCATTTTTAAATGAATACTACGATATTGGTGAAAACTATATCCGAACTAAAAACCGCCGTGTTTCATACGGGTTTTGTGGTTTGCGACATAACTTGGATAGCATCAAATCTAAAGCTCGTATTTTGCTGTGTTGGGTTGATGAGGCAGAAACAGTAAGCGAAATGGCATGGCGTAAATTATTGCCTACAGTCCGAGAAGCCAATTCCGAAGTTTGGATCACATGGAACCCTGAAAAGCGTGACAGTGCCACTGATACACGTTTTAGACATGAGTTAATTCATGATCCGGAAACCGGTGATTTAATTGGTATGGGTGTAGAAATGAACTACATCGATAATCCTTGGTTTCCTGACGAATTAGAAAAAGAACGACGTCAAGATCAGAAAAACTTATCTGTAGCAGATTATGAGTGGATCTGGGAAGGCGCCTATCTTGAAGCCTCTGATGCTCAAATTTTCAATGGTAAATTTCAAAAGCTTGATTTCACACCCAACCCTGAGACATGGAATGGGCCTTATCACGGCTTAGACTTCGGTTTTGCCAATGATCCAACTGCGGGTACTAAATCATGGATATATGACGATTGCCTGTACATTGAGTATGAAGGGGGCAAGGTTGGTCTCGAGCTGGATGATACAGTTGATTTCTTGAAAGCCAAAATCCCTGATATTGAAAAATATGTAGTAGTTGCTGATAGCGCTCGGCCTGAGTCCATCAGTCACCTCAAAAAGAAAGGCCTGAAACGGATTGTAGCCTGTGAGAAGGGTAAAGGGTCGGTTGAGGATGGCATTGCCCATATTCGATCATTCAGAAAGGTTTATATCCATACCCGATGCAAAGAGACCTATCAGGAATTTAAAAAGTATTCATACAAGAAAGACCGTCTCACTGATGAAGTTTTACCAATCATTATCGATGAGCATAACCATTACATAGACAGTATCCGCTATGCCCTTGAACGCATTATGAAGCGCAAAGGTGCCATCAAAATATCAAATAAAGTATTGAGCCAGATATGACATTTCGTGAAAAATTATTGAGCCTACTCATCCGCTGGCTCCGATTCGCCACGCCTGTAGAAAGTGAAAATACTTTTGAGGGCGAAAAACCTAAGCGCAGAAAGATCACCGCTTTTGATTTAGGCCGTGTGGGTAGCGGGAAAACTGAAAAGACGGTAACACAGTTTAAAATGCCTACTTTGCCTAAAGGAGTTGTACCAGACGGCGAAGGTCTAGCAATGGACAGCGGTGGCATGGTGGGATATGCAAACTCTGCTGGCGTTAGCATGAACTTCTTGGGCTATCCGGTCCTTTCTGAGCTATCACAGCGAAGTGAATACCGTGCACCAGTTCAGACCCTTGCGACTGAAATGACCCGCAAGTGGATTCAGTTTAAAAGTATTGGCTCTGAGGATCTGTCAGAGAAAATTAAACAGATCGAGGTGGCCTTTGATCATTTCAAAATCCGTGATGCTTTCAAATTGCTAACAGAGCATGATGGCTTTTTTGGTCGGGGTAACCTGTTTGTTGAAATTGAAGGGAATAACGACCGTGAAACGCCGTTGATTGTTGATAAGGCCACAATTAAAAAAGGAAGTCTTAAGCAATTAAAAGTAATCGAGCCGATCTGGACCACACCGGTTAACTACGATTCAATCGATCCAACCAACAAGTATTTCTATAAGCCTAATATGTGGTATGTGATGGGTAAGCCTGTCCATAGTTCACGCTTATTTACGTTTATTAGTCATCCAGTCGCCGACATGCTCAAGCCATCGTACAACTTTAGCGGCTTAAGCATGACGCAAATGATGATGCCTTATGTGGATAACTGGCTAAGCACCCGTGATTCTGTTAGTGATTTAATTCACTCATTCTCAACCAGTGGCATCAAAACCAATATGGATGCAATGTTGAGTGAGGGTAATGAAGGTGATGCGACGGATATCATTAATCGTGCTGAGTTGTTCAACCGGATGCGTGATAACCGTGGCTTGATGATGTTGGACACGTCAACGGATGAGGAGTTTTTCCAGTACAACACGCCTTTATCAGGTTTAGATAAGCTTCAGGCTCAGGCCCAAGAGCAGATGGCAGCGCCGTGTCACATTCCATTGGTCAAGCTTTTCGGTATTACTCCAAGTGGTTTAAATGCATCGTCTGAAGGTGAAATCAAGGTTTACTATGATTATGTCGCTGCTCAGCAACAAAGCATTTATACCGATCCATTGGTGACGATTCTAAAAATTATCCAGCTACATCTTTTTGGTCAGATATATGACGATATTACTTTTGAGTTCGTTCCACTGGAACAGATGACTGAAGAACAAATCGCCAATATCAATAAAACCAAAGCAGATACTGGATCCGTTTTAGTTGATGCTGGTGTAATCAGTGTTGAGGAGGAGCGTACTCGTTTAGCAGATGATTCTTTTAGTGGCTACAACAGCCTTGATGTAGAGAATCTACCTGAACATGATGACTCTGATCCAGCAATGGATGCCGATGGAGAGTGGGATGAGTCTAAGCATCCACGTGATGAGAGAGGGCGATTTGGAAGTGGCAGTTCGAGTGGTAAGAACTCATTAACAAGAGGCTTTGCTCCAATTCACCCAATGGCTGCATCAGGTAGTGGACGAAGTGGAATCAAGTCTCAACCTGCTCCAGAGAGTCTACCTTCATCAGAAAATATTTCGACGATGGCCGAGGCAGAGCAATATTGGAATACCCATTTCAAAGGTAAAACATATGAGTTAAAGGTCCATACAAAGGACAAACCAGAACCTGTGAAAATTCGAGTCAGTTTTGATGAAACAAACCATGCTTATTCTGAAAAGCCGGCAGGTGCAAGCCATTGGAATAATGAGCGAGTAGTAAGTCAAGAACGTGCAAAAATGTTGGATAAAATCATCCCAACAATTCAGCATCCACGCACTAAATTAATCAGTAAAGGTCATGACCTACTTATTGCTAAAGAAATGAATAAGGGGCAATACTTTACGGTATTTATTAAGTGGAGTGATGCTAGACAGGTATATGACTTCTCATCATCACATTTTAGAACCCAGAAACAGATTGATGAAATCTGGAACATGCAACGAAATGAGAGAAAGAGCAAAAATAAAGGCCCACTTCAAAAGTGAGCCTTTGGGTGGCGTCCTTCGTTCTTTCGGTTACCCACAGGCTGGTTACTGGTTCTGGTAACGGGAGTAATAGTATTACTGACCCAACGGCAGGAACCCTGTGAAGTATAAATACAACCATCGGGAAGTCCTTGCTCCTGCAAGATCAATTTTACATCAACCTTTAACCAAAGGCAATTTATGAAACCTAACACATTGCGAGCCATCTACACCAATGTCAGGGTATCACTGACAGACAGTCTTCATGAAGTTTATAGAGAAGTGATGAGTAATGTAGTTGCTAGGTAACTTGAGCCATGAATAAAGCGCCGCTATTCAAATAGAGAAGTCAAACCTAGATTTAATTTTTAGCACCTTTGAGGTGCTTTTTTATTGGATAAAAGAATGAGCAAATTAGCGTTTGATCGTTCAGTTCGGTCTTATGACCGAGATGGGCGTTTACGAGTGCAGGTTTCTCCTATCACTAAGGCAACAGTCAATCCTTACTATGGTAGAGAAATTCCAAATTTCATGGAGTTAGGTCTTGAGCCGACTAAGGTTTATTACCTGTTCCGTGACCCTTTAGAACTAGAACGGGCAGTGAGTACTTTTACGAATCTGCCTCTCTTAATCAAACATAAACCTGTATCTGCAGAGGACCATCCTAAGGAATTGGTTGTGGGAACTACCGGGAGCAATGCTGAGTGGTGTGACCCATACATCCATATTGATTTGGTGGTTTGGGACGTCGTGGCAATTGCAGGTATCGAATCAAAAGAACAAGCCGAATTGTCTAGCTCATATCACTATGAGGCAGATATGACACCAGGCGAGTATCAAGGCATGCGCTATGACGGTGTAATGCGAAATATTAAAGGCAATCATGTTGCTTTAGTTGACATTGGTCGGGCTGGGCACGATGTGGTTGTACATGATCAAAATCCTTTTATTGAGGGAACTTCCATGAGTAAAGAACAAAAACTTGCTCAGGCGAAAGCCAAAGCGAAACAAGCATTACAGGCGAAATTAGCAAGTGATGTAAAGTCAGATGACATTGATGCAATCATTGCTCAATTGGTACAGGACGCAGCTAAAGCAACGGAATCTAAACCTGAAAAGGCACAAGACGAGGCTGATAGTTCGGATAACAGTCAAAATGATGTTGACGAAAATGACGATGAGGATAAGCCAACTAAGACCGCGATGGATGCTGCACTTAAGCTTGCTGAGGATCGGGCAACGCTAAAGGCAACTCAGCGTATTGAAGCACTTTTTCAAGCACGTGAAGATGTTAAGTCTTTGGTGGGTAAAGTTGCTTTAGACAGTGCCGAAGCTGTTTATCAATTTGCATTACAACAGAAAGGGATTGAGACCAAAGGCGTGCATCCTTCAGCTTATCGAGCCATGGTACAAATGATCAATAACAGCACGGAATCAAGATTCAAGCCTGCAATGGATGCTCAATCCATGACTGCGGCGCAGACCAAATTTCCTCATCTTTCACGTTTCAAACAGGGGTAACTATTATGAGTTTCCAATCACAGGTTCATTTAAAACAAGCCCCTGCAGTGGCAGGTGATTTTGCGTCGAACAATCCACGAGTTGCTTTGCTTTCTGGTGAGGGTGCACTGGTTGCTGGTGTTGACGGGGTAACAGTTGGTCGATTTGCTTGGACAAGTAATAGCGTAGTAAGTAACGTTGGATCAGACAAGCCACAGGGCTTTATCCATCGTGAGAATCAGGCACTTATCACCTCATGGCTAAGTGAAAGATCGAATCTCATTCCTAAAGGTTTGCCCGTTACGATCCATGTTGCAGGTGATTTTTGGGCACAGACATTAACCAATGCAACAGTCGGCCAAAAGGTTTATGCATCGCTCACAACCGGTGAAATTAAAACAGATGCACCAGGTGTAACCGTTTCTGGTTATATCGAAACGGATTGGAAAGTTGCAAGTGTAGCTTCAGCCAATGAATTAATCAAAATTACAACATGGGGCGTGTAAACAATGAGTGAATTAGAGTTTTTAGCATCAACAGCAGGTGTTTACTTGCCTCAGGGCACACAAATTGTTGACCCTAAATTAGCAATGGATGCTCAGTCAGTTATGGCGACTGGTGCAAATGCGGGTATTCCAGCATTTTTAGCAAACTATATGGATCCTAAAGTGATTGAAATTTTAGTTGCACCTATGAAAGCAGCTGAAATTATTGGTGAAAGCAAGAAAGGTGATTGGACCACTGAAACAGCGACTTTCCCTGTAGTTGAAGCAACTGGTGAGACATCAAGTTATGGTGACTTCAACGATAACGGTTCTTCTGGTGTAAACGTTAATTTTCCAATGCGTCAAAGCTATCATTACCAAACAACGACTGCTTGGGGTGAACGTCAGCTTGCAATGGCGGGTTTAGCAGGTATTGATTGGGCAACACGTACCAATATAGCTTCGATTCTGACTTTAAATAAGTACCAGAACAAAACATACTTCTATGGGGTGGATGGATTGCAATGTTATGGATTATTGAATGATCCAGCATTAACTGCACCAATCACACCAACCGCTCAGTGGTCATCAGATACGACCGATGCATTAACAGTTTACAACGATGTATCTCGTCTGTTCCGCCGTTTGATTGCTCAATGTAATGGTACGATTGATCAAAATACGCCGATGACGCTCGTGTTATCGCCTGCAGCATCAGTGGCTTTCAATAAAACTAATCAATATAACGTCAATGTGACAGATCAATTGAAAAAGAACTATCCGAATTTAGAGTTTCAAACAGCTCCTGAATATGCGACCGCAACAGGTGAGTTAGTTCAATTGATTGTGAAAGAAATTGAAGGTCAAGAGACTGCAACCTGTGCATTTACTGAAAAGTTACGTGCGCACAATATTGTTGTTAAGGCATCAAGCTACGAACAAAAAAAATCACAAGGTACTTTTGGTACAGTGATTTTCCGCCCGTTCGCGATTGTTCAAATGTTAGGGGTATAAATCATGGCGACAATTACGCGCGGTGTTTCCGTTGGCTGTAAATTACCTAACGGCTTAATTGCAGAGGTGAATGGTGTTGAAGTCAAATTTAATGGTTTGAATACATCACATATCCTTGGTGGTTTTGGGATTACTGAAAATGTGGACAGTGGATTCTGGAAAACATGGCTTGAGCAAAATAAAGAAATGCCGTTCGTAATGAACGGCTTTATTTTTGCTCATAGTGATGTCAATTCATTGAAAGCGGAAACTAAAGAAAAGTCTGGTGAGAAAACTGGTCTTGAGCCGCTTGACCCAAACAAAAAGCCAGCGGGTGTTGAAGCACTCGAAAAATAAGGATTAAACCATGACCGTTATCTTTAATGCTGACACATTTATTGCCCGGTTTCCTGAGTTTTCAGAAACCAATAGTGAATTGCTGGAAATGTATTTCGATGAGGCGTGCTTAAAACTTAACAATACTGAGCGCAGTAGAGTTAAGGATGAAAAAGAGCGCCGTATATTACTTTACCTCTTAACAGCACATATCACGCAGTTAGGACAGCAAACAGCTAAAGGTAACGGCAATCTGGTTGGTCGTATCAGTTCAGCAAGTGAAGGTTCTGTATCTGTTTCGACAGATGCAGGGCCAATCACCAATGCTCAAGCCTGGTATATGCAAACAATCTACGGCGCTGAGTATTGGTCCTTAACCGCAAAATACAGAACAATGCGTTATGTACCAGCACCAAGGAGATTCCATTAATGGCAAGTATCAGCGGTGGTGACAAGCTGGGAAAGTATCTGGATGACCTGGCTAAAAAGTTGGAGCAAAACGGAACTTTGCGCGTAGGGTTTTTAGAAACAGAAACTTATCCCGAAAATGGTCTGCCTGTTGCGCAGGTAGCTTTCTGGAATGAATATGGAACAGAAGTTTCACCCTTAAGACCATTTTTCCGAAGCATGATTGAGAAAAATAAAGCGGGTTGGTCACTGGCCTTTGGCAACTTAATGAACATGAACAATAACGATGTGACCAAAGTATTTGCCCTGATGGGTGAGGGTATTAAAGATCAATTAACACAATCGATTGTAGAGTTCTCAGACCCGCCTAACGCGCCGTCTACAGTGCGTCGAAAGGGCTTTAACAAGCCGCTTATTGATACTGGAACCATGCAACGTGCTACAGGATGGGATATTGAATGAATTTACATGGTTTGGTACGTGGTGCGATTGGCGCAGTTAATCCCGATATTCCGGCCTGTTTATACCGTGATACAGGGCAATATGAGACCACTGATGCAGGTATCCGTATTCCCAAATACCAGGTATCAAAAGGAATGGTTCAGGTTCAGGGTGTGAATGGCCGTGACTTGGAGCGTCTAAATAATCTAAACATGCAAGGTATATTCCGCAGTGCCTACTTGTATGGCGAATTAAGTGGAATTGTCCGTTCAAGCCATAAGGGCGGGGACCTATTAGAGTTTGCCGATGTCGGCTGCTGTGAGAAAAAGAAATGGCTTGTTGTTCAGGTCGCTGAGGTATGGCCAGATTGGTGTAAGGTGATTGTATGTCAACAAACCAACCAGACATAAATGAACAGGACTTATATACGGCGATACGCCGTTTTATTTTGTCTGTAATTCCTGAAACTAATGACGTCTTACAAGGCATACAAAATCAGGTTGCTATGCCTGATAAACCATTTATAGCCATGACGACACTGTTTAGTGACCGGATATCAACTAATCGTTTTGATTACGATGTCGGCAAAAAAGATATTGTCCAGCCGCAAAAATGGACCGTCCAGATCGATTGCTACGGCGAACCATCAAACGCATGGACAACCTTGTTAACGACCTTACTACGTGATGAGTATTCCTGTAGTCAATTTCCTGAAAACATCCAGCCGCTCTATGCGGATGACCCAAAACACTTGCCTATAGTCAACTCCGAGCAGCAGTACGAAAAGCGCTGGATGATTACGGCCTGTTTTCAGGTAAACCCGAAAATGAGTATGAATTTATGAAAGTAATTGGCGCAAAGTCTCTGGTTCAAATCGCACCCAGTGTGACGGAAGTGGGAGAGCGACCATCACCAGGTGTTTTTGATTTCAACCGTGGAGAGCCGCCGTCTATCTCGTGTGATGGTGCTCTAAACATTACTGAACTGATCGATATATCAGGTGATTGGAAACTTGAGGTTGATGGCGAGCTGGTACGGCCAGAAGCAACAAGCATTGATGACTTAATCGCCTATCTCATAGAAGCTGGGTTTGAAGTCACAACTGAACCTGATACCCCAACAATTAGCTGTGATGGTGCAGTCGACTATGTTCGATATTACACATTTATGCCAATAGATAAAGAATATCTACCGCCAGAAGAACTTACATTGCTTATTGACGGTGTGCCTCTGCCAACAACAGGATTGCCGCCTGAATGGTTGCAAGTTGAAGGAGCTGATCCGATTACACCACCCGAAGGTTATAAACATCAATTCGCTGGCAAGTTTAAAAACATGGGTGCTGATAATCACAGGCTTGAAATGGTTGTAGCAGATGGAAGCTTGTGGAAGATTTTCATGGAGAATTCTTCAAACACTGTGGTGGAGGTTGAGCCATACAAACATTACGGTGTTTGCTTATCGCCAGCCGAAATTGTTGAGCCACCATGGGATATTAAATTTGTGAATAACGGTGAAACTGTTTATAGACTCACTGGTCCCTCAATCTCTAATAACTATGCCGATAATGCACCTGGTGGAAATATCGGGACTGAGTATATAGATGTAACCTCATTAACGTTCGGAGGCAATGTTAACTCTATCGGATCGACTAGTTTTAGAGGCTGGCAAAATGCTCAAGAGCTGATAATTGAAGATGGCCTAAAATCTATCGGTGATTATGCTTTCTATTTTTGGTCTTCAATAACTCAAGTAGTAATCCCTGCAAGTGTGACACATATAGGTAGGGATGCTTTCGGATATTGGGAATCTTGTAATTCTTTCACTTTCTTATCAACAACACCTCCTACGATTGGAGGCACAATCATTCATAACGTTGCACCAAATACAAAGATTTATGTGCCCGCTAGCGCTGTTGATGCATATAAGAATGATGCTGGATGGTCTTTCTATGCAAACGATATATTTGCAATTCAATAAGGTTGTATATTTATGCCTAAGATCAAAATCAAAAATTTAAGCGCAGAAATCAACCGCCGCATCAAGCTGATTAAAACTGCCACCTCTGTTGTTGACATCGGTCAGCAGCAGGGGGCGGTAGTCAATCAGAGTGATTATGTGGGTATCTGCCTAGCACCATCATCGGATATTTTGGGTTGTGAGGGTGCTGTTGATCATATAACCGTTGGTACGATTACAGATGGCGGGATTATCAACGTATATCTAAATGATCAGTGGCTGAATGCGGAAAATGTTTTCTTTTTCAGAAATGGCGGTGCCTCTGATCTATTGCGTCAAGCTGGCATTCAGGTTACTCCTTTAACAAGTACCGGACTGCCTGCCACTGATTCAGGAGAGGGGCATTACTATGATGCAGAGCGAGCACGTTTGGTTAATACGACTACTGACTATAAAAGAATTCGCATTGAGCTGCTTGATGCTAATTCTGTTGACGATAATTTTACGCCTGAAAATGGCTCATTCGAGTTCAACCCTGAAACAAACATTACTACCTTTTGCTTATCACCAAAATCAAGCCAGATTAGTTGTGAAGGAGCGACTCAAATTGCATCATTCAGAATGTCATTCCCCCAAATTGATAATTGGAGTTTGCTATATAACGACCCTCTCAATTTCTTAGGCTTTGCCGATATGTATATTAATGACCAGAATGCTGGTCCTAATATAGGTTCAGATTGGGCAGAGTTTGGCATTGATGTGATTGTTATAGGGCTTTGGAATGGCTCGCCACCAACAGGAACGCAAGAGTGGCTAAATGGAGCGCAGGTTGAATTTAGAGCCAATTCACCAACAGAACGCAGAGTTAAATTCCAAAGCATTTTTGTTGAAAACTTTGACTCTGTGAGTAACCCAACAATAAGTGAAGTGGGATTTAAGAGCTATGGATTCTGCCTTGCAGCAAAATCCACAGAATTTACCTGTACCCCAGAAACGGCAAGCCAGTCAGTAGAACTATTCAAGTCGCGTGATTCATTACCGTTTTTAACATTCGCAAATGTGGCGTTTAACATTTATGAAAATGGCGCCCTAATCGGCAGTGAATTATCGTTAATATCTATAAGCGATATGCAACTTGTTGGCCTTGAAGTACTTTTCATGGACGAGACAAATCGTCGCATTACTATTTCAAACCGACGAGAAGCACACAGACCGCTTCAATTAGAGCCAACAATGGCTATTGTTGATGATGTGGATATTATCAACGGTGATGTTGTGACAGAAGGTGGTTCATTCTTCTTATGTCTAGCTGGGAGTTGTGAACCTACTGAATTTGTGATGTCGGATAATAATCTGTTTGAAGGTGGTTCAGTACGGCTAGATTATGTTATCGATGCGCCTGATCATGGAATTAGCAATGTTTCCAAGCGCTTTAGTATGACTGATATTGCTCAAGGTACATATCTATCGGAAATCGTCAGAGATGTTATAGCGCAAATTAAGGAGGATCATTCTTTCATTGCATTCCGTGAAGGTACAGGCAATGCGGTGGCAAATTTTGACTACTGGACATATCGAAGTACAACTGATGGGTTATTTAGATTATCTGGTATAACAGGCGTGATCAGTAAAGATCCGATAACTATTAAATTTGTCAAAAATAACCTTAATGATGATTTGTTCCCACTTATTTTCCCTGGCGCAGCATCCGATGGAATAACTGAATATTCAGCGCATTCATGCGGAACTCAGGATTTACCGGGTATTTAAACATTCAATCAATCACAACCACCTTCGGGTGGTTTTTTTATGTCTAAACAAAGAGGAAATTATGAATACCATTCCTGCAAATCAGTTAGTGAATGTTCTGCCGTCCGTTGTAGGAACTGGTGGTTCAGCACTATCTTTAAATGGGGTTTTTCTAACTACCAATGAATCGTTACCTGCTAAATCGGTAACGCCGTTTGCCACTAAGGACGATGTAAAAACCTACTTTGGTGTCGAGTCAGATGAATACGCCGCAGCAGCTATCTACTTCAAAGGGTTTGATGGTTCTAATGTTAAGCCAGGTAAAATTTACTTTGCCACTTACTTGGCCACAGATGTTGAAGCATGGACACGTGGCAACAGCTTAAACTTAAATCTGGCGCAGTTAAAAGCATTATCCGGAAGCCTAAGTATCGATATTGATGGCACGACCAAGACAGCGGCCAATATCAACCTATCAGCGGCTACAAGTTTTGCTAATGCTGCAACGATTATCGGCACGGCGATTAATACCATTGTCACCTATGATGAGTTTTACAAGGCCTTTGTGATTCGTTCAAACAGCGAGGTTGTCTCAGCTTCAACGATTGACTTTGCAACAGGCACATTAGCTGAAAGCCTGCTTTTAACCAAGGCAAAAGGTGCGATTCTGTCACAAGGCGCTGCAGCTGATACGCCTGCTTCAGCAATGGACAACGTGACGCAGAAGACTCAGAACTGGGGCACTTTCACGACACTATTTGAACCTGATTCAGAAGGTAAAGTGGCTTATGCCAAGTGGACCAATGATCAAGATCAACGATATGCCTATGTGATGTGGGATACCGATATTCAGGCAACACAAGTTGATGGTGAGTCTGTAGGTGCCTACCTGACAACCATGGAGTTTGACGGAACCATTCCTGTCTACGGCGATTTAGATAAGGGTGCCTTTGTATGTGGTACCGCAGCGAGTATTGATTTCACCGAATTTAACGGTCGTATCACTTTCGCATTTAAAGGCCAAGCGGGAATTGTGCCGAATGTCACAGATGCAACTATGGCCCAAAACCTTATCAGTAATGGCTATAACTTCTACGGTGCGTACGCCACTGCTACAGAGCAATTTAACCTATTCCAGAATGGGCAAATTACAGGTGTATGGCGCTGGGCTGATGCGTATATCAACCAGATTTATCTCAATAGCCAACTGCAGTTATCAATCTTAAATATGCTTAAAAACCTTAAATCATTGCCTTATAACAATGATGGTTACGGTTTAATCCGAGCAGCTTGCCTTGATCCGATCAAAGAAGGCTTAAATTTTGGTTCTATTCGTACAGGTATTCCATTGTCAGAGGAACAAAAGGCTGAAATCAATAGTGCTGCAGGCATGAAAATTGATGAGGTTTTAGCGAATGTAGGGTGGTACCTACAGATTGTACCCGCTACAGCACAAATTCGTGGTAACCGTACTTCACCACCAATGAAGCTTTGGTATACCGATGGCGGAAGTATTCAAAAAATTGATCTAGCATCTATTGATGTGATGTAAGGGAGAAAATAATAATGGCGACAATTACAAGTGCAAATAGCACATTCACTTTGACTGCGACAGATGTTTTTCCTGCACCACAGGTATTACAAGGCTATGCTACTGATGATGCCTTTGCTACCGATGCGATTGATCTTGCTGAGGCAATTATGGGCGTTGATGGTAAGTTGAGTGCAGGTTATACACCGAACCCAACAAAAATTACCGTGGCTTTGCAAGCTGATAGTCCGAGTATTGCTGTATTTGATGCAATCATCTCAGCGACTAAAGCCGGTCGTGAAGTTATCTTTTTAGATGCGGCAATTGGACTTCCTGCCACAGGTACAAACTATACCTTTACCCGTGGTGTCATTACTAATGCCAACCAACTTCCTGATGCTAAAAAAACACTACAACCTCAAAAGTATCAAATCACTTTTGAGTCAGTGACTAAAGCAGTTGTTTAAGTTAATCAATAAATAGAATCTCAGGCCCATGTCTTACAAGCATGGGCCTTTTTGTAGGATTAAATTTCTAGAGGCAAATATGCGTAAGACGACAACAGTCACGATTGATCAAGAAAACCGAGATAAAGGCAAAAGCTTTCTTATTACCGAAATGCCTGCTCACCAAGCAGAGGAATGGGCAACAAGAGCTTTACTTGCAATTAGTAATATTAATTTACCTGAGGACTTCAAATCTTTAGGAATGCAAGGAGTGGCAAAACTAGGTTTACAGGCCATCACAGCAATTGATTTTGAAACTGCAAAACCGCTTTTAGATGAAATGATGGATTGTGTGCAGATCATTATGCCTGCCATTACTCGCCCTCTTTTAGATAATGACATTGAAGAGGTAGGGACCAGATTAAAACTCCGTAAAGCAATTTTTGAATTACATACGGGTTTTTCTCTAGCCGATCTGAAATCGATTTCGGGATCAGAATCGGCGGAAGCACAAACAACCGAATCTTAGAATATAAAAACCTTTCGCCGTTGATCGGCACGATTATCAGTTCTGGTAAAGCTACTTTATTTGAACTGCAATCAGTATATGGCATTGAGGATGCGCACAATCTTCTCGAAGTCATTACTGTGGATCGACATAATGAGGCAGTGAGCTATGGCAACGATAATTGATGCTTTGGTAATGACTTTGGGATTAGATGCTTCTGATTATCAAAAAAATAGTCAGAAAGTTAAAAAAGAGAATCAATCTTTTACTGAAGAACAAAAGAAGCAACTTGATAAAGTAGAGAAACAAGCTAAGCAAGCATTAAGCGCAATTAGTAATGTGCAAAAAGGCATTCTTGGTTTGTTTACTGCAGTCGCTGGTGCAACTGGCGTGGGGCAATTTCTTACTCAAGTGAACCAGGCAGAAGCCGCATTAGGCCGTTTATCTAGCTATACAGGACAATCAACTGAAGAACTCCATAAATGGAGCAATATGGCCGCTATTGTTGGTGGTAGCGCTGAGGACATGCAAGCAGGCGTATCTAATCTCCAACAGCAACTTACCGATTTGAAATACAAGGGTGAAATGGGTTCTACCGTTACCTTTTTAGCTCAGATGGGGGTTGCTGTAGCCGATACAAATGGCGAGATGAGAAAGCAAAGCGACATCATGCTAGACCTTTCAGATCGTGCCAAGAACATGAAAAAAGAGGATTTCTATAACCTCGCTTCTAGTTCTGGCATGACTGATAGTCAGATTGACCTGATTATGAAAGGTCGAACCGAGCTTGAGAAAATGATGATTGCTCAAGAAGAAAATGCTCTTGTCACGAAAGAGCAAGCAGAAGAAGCAAGAAAGCTGCAAGCTGAATGGGAAATGATGAAGCAAAGCATGTTCTCAGCGGGTGTCCGTATTCTCCATGACTTGATGCCTATTATCCAACTGATTGCTGAAGGGTTAAGGGAAATTTTTAACTTCCTGCAGAAGCATCGAGGCATTATTTATGGGTTCTTTATTGGTCTAGCTGCTGCAATGCTTCCTGTCTTATTAACAGCCACAGCTTTAGTAGGGCAATTCCTGTTATTAGCTTCACCAATCATTGCGGTGAGCTTGGCCATCGGTTTGTTGATTGATGATTTCCTTACCTGGCAAGAAGGTGGAGAATCTTTATTCGGTACGTTCTATGACTGGTTTGATAAGTTGATTGATAAAGTCACTGGTTTCGGTGATTTGTTAAAAGCCATCTTTACTGGTGATTGGGCGAAGGTTAGCGAAATTATCGCTCGAAAAATCCAGACCGTAGTAGAAGAAGCGCCAAAGTCGATTAAAGATGCTCACCAAGCTGCAGTTGGTGTTGCAACAGATATGATTGAGAATGCAGCTAATTTCTTTAGTGGTGATAAACCGAAAGAAGCGACTCCAGCTGATTCTAAAGGATTGGCTAATTTTGCTCAGAATGCAGAAATACCTTCTGTAAAAACAGTGGCCAATAAAATGACTGAGTCAATTAAGGATGGATTGTCTGCTGTAGGTTCTATCCTTATTGGAACTGCTCATGCTGCAGATACAGTGCAGCAAGGGATGCAATCAAGTACTGTTATTGGCACTCAGGGTAATATCAAAAAATTAGTAAAAACTGTTGGTACAACACGTGTTTATGAAATGGAAGATGGAAGTGTTGAGACACGTAAAGGAGGAAGTGTTTCATGGAGAAATAACAACCAAGGAAATATGAAATTCGAATTCAAAGGAAGTGCTGATAAAAGCGTGAAGTCTAAAAGATCAAGGGAGCAAGCACTATTAGATGCACAAAAAAGATATAAAGGCGTTGTAGATTTAGACCAATGGGGTAATGCTATTTTTGTTAATGAAAAAGCTGGAAGAGAAGCAAAAGCAAAGCTTTTAACATCTACGCATAAAGATAGAAGTGTTTCAGAAATGCTCAGAAAATATGCGTTAAAAGATTACAGTGGCACTCCTAACTATGCAGCATATGAAAAAGCTATTTATGATACGGCAAAACAAAAGGGTTTTGATATTCAAAATAAGCGTATTGGAACTATGTCAAAAGATGAGTTAGATGCATTAATTGAAGGTATGAAAAAACATGAAGGCTTTAAAAAAGGAGATGTACAAATACAAAAAAGTACAACTAGCTCTGATTCTATAGCTGGAGCAAGGGCACAAGCAGCTATTGGTGAACTAGGCCATAAAACTTCCTCATCAAGTATTGAAACTAGCATAGGAGAAGTTAATATATATACAGCAGCAACTGATTCACATGGAATAGCGAAAGAGGTTGGTTCTGCAATTGATAATGCTCTAAAATTTAATACATATGCTTTTGATACTGGAATGACTTAACACTTAATGGGGATGCTCAACATGAATAAATTTTTAACTCTTGCAGGATGCTTGTTTTTTTCAAATTTTGCTGTTGCAGGATCCCAAGTGATTTCTATTCCTGATGATGGAAAAGTAATGCAATTATCAGGAATAGTGAGTAGTAAGCCAATTACTAAACCAGACGGTTCTTTTAAAGCTTATTATTTGAGATTAAACAATGAAATTACTTTTAATGATGATTCTAATTGTGGAGAGCAGTCTCAAAAATCAATTGCTCTCAACAGTACTGAAATGAAGAAATATGCAGGTAAGAAAGTAACTGTTTCCGGGAATGTTTTTTGCCAAACACAATATACAGGGAACTATCACATAGAAGATATAAAAGTAATTTCAAAATAAAAAGTATTAGAACTTTGGGATAAAACTTTTACTTTTTATAGTGCTTCTTATTCTTGTAGTGATTTTAAATAGTCAATTCTTTGGCTAATTAGATCTGTTTGACATGCTAGTGAAATAGAGTTTGATGCTGGACTATGATTAGTGTCAGCATTAACAAAGTCTCCGCATTGTAAATCACGATAAGTTATCCATGCTTTTTGTGCTGCTTCAAGTTGCTGTTTAGCTTCAGTTTGTGCGTAAATTTTATTGTAAGTTTTATTCAACTTAACTTTTAATGATTTAACACTTTCAGCAATACATTGTTCTATTTCAAAAGAATTAGTGGTCTTGCTACAATCCCCAGCCCAAGCGTTAGCCCCAACTAAACAAAAGGCGATTAGAAGTAGTTTTTTCATTTTGGATTCCATAAGATTAGGATTTATATTTTCTTACATAATATTCTTAATTGGGGTCGAAATGAAGAAGTTATTGATAGTTATATTTGCTGCAACCTTTTCACAATTTGCTTTGGCTAATTGTAATAAAGGGAATGTTTACGAGGATTTAGCTTGTTATGAGAAGCAAATAAAACAAGACAAAGTTAAGTTGAATAAAACCTATGAAGCTTTGTCTAAATCGCTTGATAGTGAAGGGCAGAAACAACTCGAGTTATCCCAGAAAGCCTGGTTAGCCTATCGTGAAGCTCAGTGTGAAGGTTTGATGGGGTATTATGGTTCACAAGCACAAGGTGCGGGGTATGCACTGATCCAACGGTCTTGTATAAGTGAAAAATTGTCAGAACGTTTAGCAGAGTTAAAACAGTTAGCTGAATAAAGCGACCGAACTAGTACTATTGATACTTTACAAAACTTTGAAGACCTTCTGCCTGAGCGACAGTAAAGTAATAGTATCAGTTGATGATTAAGATATTATAGTATTAACTTTTCTAAAAAAAGTAATAAGTTAAATTATATAAAATCACTTTTTTTAGATAGGAATACTACCAACATATAATAAATATCGTTCAAATACTTTATTTTAAATTTTATTTTTGTTACATTGTAGTTTTTTCGTAAACAATAATTTGTCCATGAAATCAAATATCACACAGTTAAAAAAAGTAAAAGTTAACCAGTTTCGAGGTTTGAAAAATCTTGAAATTAATATAGGTGATAGATTAACTGTGATTTGTGGTAAAAATGGAACTTCAAAATCAACAGTATTGGGGATGATAGCTCAAATATTTAGTTTTGATAAAGATTATTCAACTAATACCGAGTTAGAATTTAAGACATTAGCTGGGAAGCCATTTAAGTCTGCTTTTTCAGAGCATTTTCGAATTTCTGCAACTTATGATTTACCACGTTCAATGGTTGTTGAATATGAACTATATGATGCATTTTTTGAAGCTCAAATAAATGATTTGAAGCTCGGGCTATATAACTCTGCAGATAGAAATAAAGCTCGTGCAGTTGTTAGAAATAATATTGTTACATCTATTGCAACAAATTCCAGTAGAAATGTTACACATCCTGTCATCCATCTTAGCTTAAAGAGATTACTCCCAATTGCACAAAGGGATAAGTATCTTTTAACTAAAGGATCTGAGTATTTAGAGACTATAAAAAGTGAATTTACTCGTGAAAACAATAGGATGCTAGGAAAAAGTACTGGAAAGTATATTTCTGGAACTACAGGCACAATAGATTCAATGGTTGTACACGGGGATAATTATAATCATGAATCAGTTTCTGTTGGTGAGGACAACACGGGGCAAATCCTAATGGCCTTATATTCCTTTAAAAAACTTAAAGAAGAATATAGCGATTATCACGGAGGAATAATTTTAATAGATGAATTGGATGCAGGGTTGTTTCCCGCGGCTCAACTGGAAGTAATTAAAACACTTGAGCGTTTTGCAAAAAAACTCAACTTACAAATAATTTTTACATCCCATTCTCCATTAATAATTCAAGATATATTTGAAAAGTCAAAAACTGATGTGAAAAACTATAAAACTATATATATGACAGATACTTATGGTGAGGTTGAAGTGTTAGAGGATCAGCCATGGAGTAAAATTCTAGCGGATCTATTTATAGACACTATTGAGCTTGAACCTGAAAAGAAGATACCAAAAATCAATATTTATTTTGAAGATGGTGAAGCTTATGAATTTTATAGAATGTTAGTTAGAAGTCGAAATACACAAAAGCTTGTTAACCCGATGAAAGATATAACATTAGGTTGTAAAAATTATCTTTCGCTTATTGAAAAGAAAATTCCAGAGTTCTATAGAAACAGTATTATTGTTTTTGATGGTGATGAGGAAAATGGAGACAAGTATTTTAATACTTTAAAGTTACCAACAGATTTACCACCAGATCAATTATTATTTGATTTTCTTTATAAATTGCCGAAAGAAGATCAGTACTGGCGAAATAATTCTGGTTTTAGTAGACCTGTGTTTGAAAAAATTGCACAACCTATATTTGATTTTTTTGATATTGGTTCATTGCCAGATGATGATTACGATCTTAAACAAATTGTTGAAGATAAACGTGGTAAATCTACAAGTGATGATGGAAAAGCTAGAGAAAAATTTAAAAGCTTCTATAAGCATGAAAAAATTCAAAAATTAATTAGTGGGAAAATTGTGGATAATCCTTTTATGGTAATGATCAAAAGAAATCCTGAGAGATTTACAGATTTCGAAGGGAAGTTGAAAAATGCAATTATACAAGTTGTGGCTAAATCCCATCCTTTGATGAAGCATTCAGTTTCTGAATTTCTTAAAGCTTAAATCTAGATGGCCAAGGATAGTGAAACCTGATAAAATGTCTAAAAAGCTGTTGGACATCCGATGAGTATTGACATCTATAATACACCTTTACGATATCCTGGCGGGAAAGGAAAGTTTGCGCCAGTTGTAAAGTCTATTTTTGAAGAAAATGGACTGGTAGGTGGTCATTACCTTGAACCTTATGCTGGGGGGGCAGGCGTAGCGCTTGATCTACTTTATAGCAATTTCGTTTCTGATATTCATATAAACGATATTGATAAAGCTGTTTATAGTTTTTGGGCATCTATCACTAAAAATACTGATGAGTTCCTTAAACTTTTGGTGGACACACCTATCGATATGGATGAATGGTACAAACAAAAGCAAATTCTAAATGACCATGATTGTGATGATCTTCTACTAAAAGGCTTCGCTGCATTCTTTCTTAACCGTACTAATAGGTCTGGTATTTTGAAAGGTGGAGTAATTGGTGGTAAAAAGCAAGATGGACAATACACTCTTGATGCAAGATTCAATAAAGAGAACTTAAAAAAGAGAATTGAAAAAGTAGGACTAAATGCATCACACATCCATGTACACAATGAAGATGCGTTAGATTTAATCAACAGGATGGATTCCTTTCTTCCGGTTAACTCACTGGTTTACCTAGACCCTCCTTACTACGTAAAGGGACAGGGGCTGTATAGAAACTTTTACAACCATGAGGATCATGTGTGTATTAGAAAGGCTTTGGATAAGGTAAAAACCAAGTGGATTGTTTCATATGATAACTGTGATGAAATAAAAGAGATTTATAAAGATTATTTCATGACAGATTATGACTTGAACTACAGCGCCTATCATCGAATTAAAGCAAAAGAAGTCATGTTTTTCTGTGAAGATCTAAAAAAGCCTACAGAGTATGATTTATTTGCGACAGTATAAGTATAAGAGGTCATAGTAGGCATCTAGAATTTAATAGCTAGGTTTTTTAATGCTTAAATAAAAGCCAATCTATGCTATAAATACTCCTATTTAATAGGGGGCTTCATCGCACAGATGATTTAGAAATATCGCAATCGCCTCCTACAAATGAAATTGATGTAGTTCATCGCATAGATGACTTAGTAATAAATTTATTGAAATGGATGTTGAGGGTTACATGATGAGTTGGGTGGGAAGTAAGAATTCTAATGTATGCGTCAGTCTGGGACGTTTACAAAAGACTTAATATTTCATAATCAAAAAAAATGATTGAAAATTAATTAATGTTAAGATATTAATGCGTATCAAATGAATTCTGTATATCAAACATTTAGGGAGGAGGTATTATGATTAATGATTCTGAATACACTTTCTCTCTATATGTGTCAGGGCTTAAGCTTTCTGAAATTAATCCTTTGGAATCAGCAAAATTATTAGAAGCCCTGTGTAAAATACTTGGTGCAAAAAATCTTGAATGGGATTCTATTAAAGAAGGTTCAGCCGACTATGCTGTCAAATGTAAAGCAGAGTATGTTGAAGAAAAATTAGAATCAATAAATAAATCTATTTCTCAAGAAACAAGAGCTATTGGGGTAATTACTGAATTTCTAAACAAGCATCCTAAAGCTAGCACATTATTAAGATATAAAAACTCAGCAAATGATGAGTACATGGAATTACATAAATTCCAAAGAAAAGAAGAAAGTTTTGAGTTTGTACAACAAGAATCCATACGCGGAAGAATTGTTGGTTTACTAGAAGGTAGAGATAAGACAGATCATATTTCTGTTTATACAATTTCTGGGAAAAATGTGAAGGTAACAATTTCGCCAGAATTATCAGCAAATTTAGGTGTTAAGTGGAGAACAGAACATCAACTTGAAATTTCAGGAAAGGCTAAATATAAATACAGAAATTATAAAGATATTGAATTAGTTCAGTTTGTTGCAGAAAGTATAAACGAAATCCAAGAAGGTAATATTTTGGATTGGATAGATAACTTCAAAAAAGCAGGGGATAGTGGTTGGAGCGAATTTGACGACCCTATAGAAGCTTGGTTAAAGGAGCGGCATGAGTGATCGTTGCTATTGATACAAATGTATTGATTTCATTAGTTAATGAAAGGGCTACCTACATTAATTTGGAGACTTTTTTACATCAAAATAATGCAACATTACTTATCCCAACACCTGTTGTTGCGGAGTTTACTGCTATCGACTTTAGCAAGCGTCGTAATCAATTTATGTCTTTCCAACATAAAAGTGTGATCATTTCTGAATTTGATCAATTATCTGCATTTGTTTGTGGAGAAATAACAAGTAAACTTAGCAAAGAATTTTTTGAAGAGAATCGACAAAGAACTAAAGTTGATTTACAGATCATTGCAATTGCATTGGCTAAGAAAGCAAATTTATTAATATCAAACGACAAACATATTCATGATTACATCCTTGACCTAGGAGAGGATGATTTAAAAGTTTGTAGGCTGCATGAAATTAAGTTAAACCTAGGCTTATTTGATAATGCTTGAAATTTAGCAATCCAACCAACCTCTCCTGAGAGGTTTTTTAATTCTCAAAATATATAACCCGCCAAGTGCGGGTTTTTTATTGGAGCAAACAATGGCATTAACACCTATTCCAAAACCTCCATTCCCTAACGTGCCTAATATGCCAGGTGTGCCCACACTAAAACGAAATAGCACAAGACCACCAGCAGTAAGAGCAGTATTAGGCAAAGTACAGGGTGAAATATGGCGGGCATTAACAACTGAGAGTAACTGGGGGATATTTGATGAGAATGGAAAACCTTTAATTATTGCTGATACCGTAGTTGAATTAAGTTATAAAAACTCGGCCAAGATTTCCCAACATCCTGTAGCTGAAGGGGCGTTTGCAAGTTATAACAAAGTGGCTAGTCCATTTGAGACAACAATTCGCTTGAGTAAAGGCAGTGGTCTCAAAGCCTTGAGTGAGTTAGACAATGTACTTCAAAACGGAATCGGAAGCATTGGGAAAGGTGCATTAAATGCTAGAGCAGATTTTCTAGAAACAATTGATGAGCTATCTAAATCACTCACTTTAGTTCACGTTATCACTCCCGAGAAAACCTATAAAAACTGCAATATTTCTGAATACTCATATCGTCGTGAGCAAAGCAACGGTGCTCATATGCTGACTGTAGATATTAATCTTGTAGAAGTACGTGTAACACAAGTGGCTTACTCAAAAACAACTTCAACTGAAAACTCAAAACAACCAGATGCAAAGCCCGTTGAAAACAACGGAAAAGTTCATCCACAACCTGTCAAAGGTGTAGGCAGAGCCGTTTTTGATATCGTCACAGGATGGATCAGGAGTTAATATGCAACAAATACCAATACTACCCAAACCATCACAGACCACGAGCGTAATACTCGCCAATCAAAATTGCCAAATATCCCTGTACCAGAAAAGCACAGGGATTTTTTTTGATCTGATTGTGAATAATAAACCTGTAGTAACAACTAGGCTTGTCAGGAATGCAGTGCCTTTAATTCGACAGAAGTATTTAGGATTTATTGGTGATTTATTCATCATGGATATGCAGGGTAATCAAGACCCTCAATATAAAGAGTTAGGCACTCGCTACATGCTCTATTATTTGGAGGCTACTGACTTATGAGCAGCTTTACAAAAAAAAGAATTGATGTGCATCTCACCTTGGCTAACAAAGTATTCAATAATCAAAATGATGCCAATCGCTTAGAACTTAAAGGGTTTCGTGTAGTAGCAGAAATTAAGAAAGCGGGAATGCTAAGCCAAGGATCCAAAGCACGAATCAAGATTTATGGGATGAAGCAAGATGACATGAATGCTTTAAGTATTCTGGTATGGGAGTCGATGCAGGTTCAAAAAAATAAGATTGATGTATTTGTTGGGGATGAAAATGGTCTGTCCCAAGTCGTTGGTGGTGATATCACAAATGCTTGGGCTGATTATTCTGCTGCACCAGAAGTATGCTTGGTGATTGATGCAATCCCTGTTTTTTATGATCGTATTAAAGAAGCACCACCAACAAGTTATCCCAAAGGTTTAGATGTGGCTGTGGCAATGAAAAATATTGCAGATCAGATGGGAATTCAGTTTAAAAACAATGGGGTGAATATTAAGCTCAGTAGCACCTATTTTGGTGGGACAGCGATGCGTCAAGCTGAAAATATTGCTCGGCACGCGGATATTATGTTGATCGTAGATAACAATATATTAACGATCAGTCCAAAAGGTTCACCTGTTGACGGAGAAATTCCCTTAATTTCTCCGTCAACAGGATTAATCGGATATCCTGCCTACCATAAAAATGGAATTAGCTTTAATACACTTTATAACCCTGCAGTTAAGTTTAACGGTTTGATAAACCTTCAAGATTCACTCGATATTGTAAAAGGTGAATGGATCGTTACCGGACTTGATTACCAATTGGAAAGTGAAAAACCAAACGGTGCGTGGTTTTGTCAAATTGAAGCAGCGAGGTTCGGAAATGCAATCACAGCTAAGTAGCCATTTTGGCCAACAAGATCATTCAACTAACCAAGATCAATCTATTGCATTGCAATTTGTTGTAAGCCAGATGCTCAACGATATTCAGACCGTAGCTTTAGTAAAAGTTATTGGAGTAGAGGAAGGAGGAACAAATCCAGTTGGTTTTGTGAATGTTCAGCCTTTAGTTAACCAAGTGACAGGAAATAGAAAGGCTGTAGAGCACGGTGTGATTTATAAAATCCCTTATTTCCGAATTCAGGGGGGAACAAGTGCAATCATCATCGATCCAAAAGTAGGTGATATTGGGATGTGTGGTTTCTGCAGTCGGGATATTTCTGCAGTTGTTGCTACGAAGAAAGCCGCTAATCCAGGTTCATTTCGTAAGTTTGATTGGTCTGATGGCCTTTACTTTGGCGGTTTCCTGAATGGATCACCGTCACAGTACATTGAGTTCACTGATGATGGGATCAATATCGTTTCAGACAAGGTTAAATTTAGTGGTGATGTGGAAATTGAAAAAACATTGTCGGTAAAAGGTTTGATCAAGTCTTTAACCGATGTCTTTGCTAAAACTGTCAGCCTGCTAAACCACATTACAACTGGTGTTAGATCGGGTACAGATAATTCAGGACCACCACAATAATGAAAACTTTACTTTTAGATCAAGATACATGGGACTTACTACTGGATGCTGAAGGTAATGTTGCTTTGGCTACTGAACCTTATGCGGTGGCTCAGGATGTAGCGAGTGCTGTAAAACTATTTGAAGGCGAGTTGTGGTACGACACATCTAAAGGTATTCCATACTTTTCTCAAGTATTGGGGTATTTACCACCGCCGTCACTTCTCTATACCTATTTTAAAAATGCGGCTTTGACCGTCCCAATGGTAACGACCGCACAAGTCGTTTTGAACCCGTTACAAGATCGAACAGTGACAGGGAAAATTCAATTTACAGATTCAACAGGAGCAAAAGGAAGTGTCAACATCTAGCGTTCCAAAAATTCAATTCACTCCAAATGGGCTAGTTTTACCTCAAGAGTCAGAATTATTAGACGGCGTTTACCAGGATTACAATGCGGCCTTTGGTGGCAACCTAAATCCAGCATTAGAAACACCTCAAGGGCAACTTATCACCAGTACCACGGCAGTAATTGGGGATCATAACAATGTATTTGCAGAGTTTGTAAATCAGGTAGATCCAGATGTTGCCAGTGGGTTTATGCAAGATGCAATTGGCCGCATTTACTTTCTCGATCGGCACCCAGCAACCTCAACAATTGTTCAATGTGTATGCTCAGGCGTGATTGGTACTGTTATTCCTCAAGGTTCCTTAATCACTGATCAGTCTGGCAATATTTATCAAAGTCTGGAAAACGCGACTTTAAACAGCGCAGGAACCGCAACTGTGAATTTTGCGTGTATGAACACAGGTCCGATTGTTTGCCCCGAAAACTCAGTCAAGATTTATCGATCTGTCATCGGCTGGGAGAATGTGGATAATCCAAGTGCAGGTATCACTGGTTCAAATGTGGAAAGTCGGGCCGAATTTGAATTTCGCCGGAGACAATCGGTTGCATTAAACGCTCAAGGTTCACTGCCTTCTATTTACGGCGCAGTCTTTGATTTAGACAACGTGCTTGATGTGTATGCTATAGAAAATGTTCGAAGCACTGTAGCTGCTGTTGGGGCCACAAACTATCCAATGCAACCTCATTCCATTTATGTTGCTGTAGTGGGTGGTGATGCAGATGATATTGCCCAAACGATATGGACAAAGAAGAATGCAGGCTGTGACTACAACGGGAATACATCGGTCACGGTTATGGATGATAGCTATAGTTATCCCAAGCCGACCTATGAAGTAAAGTTTCAGCGGCCCGCATTAACCCCAGTCTTTATTGAAGTGCAGATTGCACAAAATGCCTTACTACCATCAAACATTGATGAACTAGTAAAAGACGCCGTGATCAGTACTTTTAATGGTAGTGACGGCGGATCGAGGGCGAGAATTGGTGGGACCATTTTTGCAAGCCGCTTTTATGCCGGTATTAGCAAAATTGATTCACGGGTTGAGATTCTTCAGGTCTTACTTGGACTAACTTCGCCAAATGCAACGTCTGTAGCACTGGGCATTGACCAGGCACCTACCATCTCAGAGTCACAAATTACTGTAGTGAAGGTGTGATATGGAGAATGTACAGCAGACAATAATCAGCCAGTACGCCAACAGTCCCTCAATCAAACAACTTATTGAGTCAATGAGTGATTACATTGATCCACGAACCAATATGCAGAACTTTTATGATTTCGTCTGGAATTTGAGTACTGCACAAGGGTTTGGTTTAGATATATGGGGCAAAATTGTTGGTGTGAATCGATCATTACGGGTTACCGACTCAGAGGATTATTTTGGTTTCAAGGAATCAGAATATCAGCCTTTTGATCAGGCGCCGTTTTTCGATGAAACAGTCCCTCTCGGAACAGTTTATATTCTTGATGATGATCAGTATCGGGTCCTGATCATTACCAAAGCCTTAGCAAATATTTCAGCAACAAATGCCAAAGCCTTAAATGTATTACTTCGTCAGCTCTTTAATAACAGGCGCTGCTATGTAGAGGATGTGGGAGGGATGCAAGTCAATTATGTTTTTGAATTTGCATTAACCAACCTTGAATATGCAATTGTGGCTCAGTCTGGCGTCATACAAAAACCAGCTGGTGTATCGATCGTAATTAAACAAACCGCTTGATGCGGTTTTTTTGTGGGAAAAAAATATGCCTCTTAATGAACCGCTATTAAATGCCGTACCCTTTGCGAGTCAAGGGGATAAAAACAATATTCCAATAAATCCAAGCCTTGACCCTGATCCTGTCGCTCAAGCTGCAGCATCGTTTAAACTTGGATTTCCGCCAAACACACGGATAAAAATCTCATTGGGCGGCGTGCCGCCTAGTGGCCGTGATATGAACGGGATTCTTAATTTTCTATCACAGCACCAGGTGTGGCTGAATGCGGGTGGAGTTTATAAATTTAACGGACCACTTGCAGAGGCTTTGGGTGGCTATCAGAAAGGGGCTATCTTAGCGTCAAATGATGGTTTGCGCCTCTATGTCAGCACAGAAGATGGGAATAAAACCGACTTAAATACAGATATGACCGGCTGGAAAATGATTGGTACAAGTGAGTTACAAGCTCTGCTTGATACACTTCAAACTAATATCAAGAACGAAGGTGTGGCCCGTATTTCAAGTGACGAATTCCTTAATACCAAAATTGACACGAAGTTAGATAAAACAGGTGGTGCAATTACTGGGAATTTGTCGATTACAGGGGAGCTATACACTAATTCGCAATGGTTAGGAGTGCACTCCATCGATGGTCCTGCTGCGCATACAACGTTGCCCAATGGCTTCATCATGCAGTTTGGATTTATTGATTATAACGACATGACTCCATTTTCAGGATCATCTACAGGTGAAAGATACTTTGGTTTGAATTTCCCTAGAGCTTTCCCAGTCGCATGTATGTCGGTACAAGTGACGATGTGTTTGAACGCTGTAGATCAAAACAATGACACTTGGGCGCAAGTAGCTCCACCAACAAGGTTTGGGGTTGCTGTGATGAGCCAAACACCTGATCCTGATGCTGGGACTTACAAAGCATTTAAGGGAATCTATTGGCAAGCAATTGGTTTTTAAAAGGAGAAAACAATGAGTTGTATATTGGAATCTCTAAATATTATTCGTGGTGACACATTTAGTTATGAATGCCATTTTAATAATGAAAATGATGAACCCATTGATTTGACGGCCATTGAGATAGAGGCAACCATTGAAACAATAAGCCGCTCATGGCAAGAGCCGCTAACCGTTACGATTGCTGACCAGATCGCCCACAGAGGCGATTTTTTATTATCATCGATAAGTACGGCTGACTGGAAAATAGGTGATCTACAAATCAAACTGACGCGAATTATTGGGGGGTCACGGCTAAGTACGTTGATACCTGTAATTGTGCAACGGGGGTGATATGGATAAATTGACGATCAAAACAAATAATATTGCTTTGAAATTTAATACCGGTTCGATTGTAGTGACAGGGGGAAATGTTGAATCAGTCAATGGTAAAACTGGTCCTAGCATTATTCTCGATGCAACTGATGTGAGTGCTGAACCGGCAGGCGCCGTACAGCAAGCTAAGGATGAGATTCAACCTCAGATCAATGAATTAAATAACGAAGTTGATTTGATTCAGCCACAGTTGGTTAATCTTTCTGAAAATAAGCTTGATAAGGTTGACTATGTTCAGCACTTCTTAGGTGTATTTCCAAGTAAGGCCGCGCTGGATGCAGCACATCCTACGGCACGCCCAGGTGATTCAGCAGATATTGATAGCGGATCTGGCTTTGATGTCATGCGGGCTATTTGGGATGAATCAGATCAAAAGTGGGTAATCCGTGAAGTAAATAATGCTCAAAATACTGATCAAGTACCAGAAGGCAACACAAACCTGTATTTTAAAACTGAGCGTGTTTTAGTAACACTATTAAGCGGGTTTAATCCAGTTAATGCCGTTGTAGCTACAACCGATACGATCATTCAGGCATTAAGTAAGCTTCAAGGGCAGATCAGTAATACTCAAAATGTTGTACGTGGGACAATCCTAACTGGATTAACTACAGCAATCGGCGGGCAAATTTCATCTACAGATACTTTGCTTCAAGCACTCGGTAAATTGCAAAATCAATTAACAGTTCAAGCAATTCCGACTTGGTTTGATTTCGCAACTTTTGGCACGGTTTCTCCAAATCTCACAAATGTAGATATTCAACTTGCGCGATGGGCTGGAATGTTGTGGATACGAGGAAGTTTTCAAGTCAGTACCTCGATTAACCAATACGCACCCATACTTACTCTCACAGGACAGCAATATAAGGTTTGGGCTAACCGGGGATCATCCCCAGCAACGCCGAGGGTGAATGGAATGCTTAACATCTGGACGGATAGCGGTATTTTAAAACAACTGCAATTCATCTCTGACGGTGTAGTGACAAATAATATTCAGGCAGGCCTTTACAATCAGCATTTTGATGTGCAGACGGGTATTGGTCTGCTTGCTAGTGATGGCTATTTCATTATTCCACCCACCCCATTAGGGAAACTTGTTAATTAATTATAAATAACCGCCGTTTTTGGCGGTTTTCTTTTTCTTGGAGAATACACGTGGCAGAACCAGTTAGCAGCAGCGCAGGAGCTGTAGCAATCAAAATGTACGGTCTTGGGGTGTTGATCGCCATTGTGATTGCATTGGGGTATTTGGTGGTAGTTATGACTCGCATGCCGCGCTCTCGTAGTGAGTGGGTAGTGAGCCTAGTTACGACTGTTATTGGAAGTATTGGTGCTGGTGGTTTCATCATTCAGTATTTCGGAATGCATGACTATTCCGGTACGTGGGCAGGGATGTGTGCGATCGGCGGTTTGTTCTTTACTTCGGGATTGCCTTTCTGGGCGGTTGCTCGATGGTTCTTTAAATATGTGAATGACCGCGAAGGGAAAAACATTTTGGAGGTTAGTAAAGAACTCAAAGACTTTAAAGATAATTTTTAACAGATCCATAAATCAGATGCCGCAGTTTGGCGGCTTTTTCATATCAAGAGGAAAGTACGATGGACAGAAAGCCATTTTTTGATGCTGCCCGTGTGTTAGCTGGAGGCAGACTTACACAAGTGCAAGTTGATCAATTGAATAAAGCTGCAGATGGACTTGTGACCGGATCAAGCATGACAACAAGTCAAACGGGTATAAACCTAATCACAAGCTTTGAGAATCTGGAATTAAAAGCCTATCTTTGTCCGGCTGGCGTATGGACTATTGGCTTTGGTACTACAGTTTACCCAGATGCCACCAAAGTTAAGAAAGGAGATACATGCACTGCTGAGCAAGCTAAGGCGTATTTTGCGTACGATCTCAAACGCTTTGAAAACGTTGTTAACAACGGTTTAACTGTCTTGGTAAATCAGAATCAGTTTGATGCGCTTATATCGTTGACATATAACATCGGTGAAACTGCATTTAAAAAATCAACACTTTTGAAGCTGTTGAACGCCAATAAATTTACCGAAGCTTCAGATCAGTTTACTGTGTGGAATAAAGGGAACGGTAAAGTGCTAAATGGCTTAGTTCGTCGCCGTGCTGCAGAGCGTGTGCTTTTCTTAAAAAAGTGATTCACCTGTGCAGGCGCTCTATAACATCATTAATCTTTAGCGCCTGCATTCTATTTTTCTTGCCTGGTTGTACTGCTCACACGATCAATAACAATATCCAATTTGGGATATGTGTGAAAGCTATAAGTTTTCGAGTTTAGTAGTCCATTGATCGTCCTTATTATCTTAAAAAACACTCAAAAATCTTTCGGGGAATGAATTCCTAACCAATTGATTTTAATGATGTTAGGTTTATAGTTTTTAGGCTTTTTTACACGTTCAAAAATGACATTATTTTCATAATATTCAACGGTTTGATTAATTATGGACACAATTTTGACATCGTAGAGGTCTCCAGTTTGAGTCTGGATATACCTACCAAAATTCTCGCTTTATCAGCGATTTACAAACCGCCTCTCAAGGCGGTTTTTTGTTTTGGGGTATTTGGGGGGAACTAATTCACGCTCTAATGTGGATAAGTGCAAAAATTAATCAGGTTTAGAATTTAAAAACTAGTGATAACTTACCCTTATAAAAATTTTTATAAAAGTCTTTTTAGTATATCTAATCATTCTGGTGTTACTTAATTTTTAATATGTAAATAATTATTTTAAAAAGTAAGATAAATATTTAGTTATTTAACTTATTATGGCTAAAGTAATAATAAATTAAATATATCATTTTTATTTGAAAAATATTTAATTTATCATCAATAGCTTATAATAAAAAAATTATTTTTCTAAAATAGTTTAAGACAGCTAAATGTACGTAGCTTAAATTTATTTTATTGAAATTTAAAGAAAAATTATTCAATATTCTTATGAGATTTATGTTGTGTTTAGATTTGTAAAACTATTTAAATCAACAAGTTAAATTTATTGTTTTTTTGTTGTGAGTAATTTGTTAGTTTGAGTGAAAATGGTGGGGATATGGAAATTTTAAATGAAAAGTGGTGCTTTAATATAAGCTATTTATGTAGTATGAAAAAAATAGTGTAAAAATATAAGCTCTAAAAGAGCAGTCAAATTAAAAGTGATTGTAATGTTTAAGGGTTAATTTTTTTACATCTATTAATTCCAACAATTTAATGTAAAAAGGTTTAAGCCATGAAAAAGACTTTTTATTATTTATCGGCAATTGCTATAGGATTATTTTCGCTTAATACAGCAAATGCCGCTACAGCAACTGGTACATTGACTGTGAGAGCGACAGTAACAAATAGCTGTGTTCTAAATACCTCTGCCACAGGTACGACTTCAAATGCGGTCTTAGACTTTGGGACATTAAGTTCACTTGCAAGTAATGTAGACGCAGATACTACAACCACAGGTGGCACTCCAATCAGAGTACTTTGTAACAACACCGTACCTTGGACTTTGTCATTTGATGGTGGTCAGAATGTTTTATCTACTCAACGTCGTATGATTGGTGGTGCAACCACTACAGAATATATTCCTTATAACCTTTTCTCGGACACAGGGCGTGCAACAGCAATTAGTATTGCAACAACTGCATACAGTGGAACAGGAACAGGTAATGTTCAAACAGTTAACGTCTATGGCCGTATTCCAGCGGGAACGACTTTACCAAGTGCTGGAAGTTATTTAGATACAGTGACAGTGACCGTAACTTATTAATTTTTATATAATAAATACTGTTAGCCCTTTTTTAGGGCTAATGCTTTAAAAGATTTAATTGAGTAAGTCATGAAAAAAAACATTTTAATTATTAGCAGTTTATTCTTATCTTTATCAAGTGCTTTGAGTGCAGCTACAATTCGAATTTCACCTGTGAATGTAGAATTATTGAATAACCAGAGTGCTTCTTCGATTAGTTTATTTAACCAGTCCAGTGAAAGTACGGATTTGCAAATTCGTGTGTTTGAATGGACGCAGAAAGATGGACAAGATCAATTAATTCCTACAGATGAGATCGCGATAAGCCCGCCATTTTTAAAATTAAAGCCTAATGATTCTTATAACTTACGTGTAGTCAGAATTAATCCGACAGAGATTTCTGGTGAAAAAACTTATCGTATTATTATTGATGAGTTACCAAAACCAGTTGATAGCCGTAAAGCGGCTCAAGGAATAAATGTATTACTTCGCTCATCATTACCTGTTTTTGTAGTAGATAAAGATGCGATTACGAAACTGAATTGGAAAATTGATTCCAATCAGAAGGATACTTCTTTAAATATTAGTAATATTGGAAACCGACATGCGCTTTTGAATAATTTAACGCTTGTTGATACGACAGCAGGAAAAAGTTATCCGATTAGAGTAAATACCGTGAATGGTTATATTCTTGGGCAGCAGAGTCGACGTTACGCGATTAATAATTTTACATATCAGCCAAATCATAAATACAGTGTATCTCTGACAGTTAATGGTAAGAAAACAACACTTTAAGAGGCTTATATGAAATACATTATAGGTGTCTTATGTGTTGCATATTTTCCTGCATATTCTGTTGCTGAGCAACTTCAAGATCATACCAACACAACGACTCCTCGTGTCCCTGATGCTATAAATAGCAACAATACATATGTGCAAGCGAAGAGGAGTGGAAAGGAGCAAGATCTTAACTTTACTCAGCTTTTTTTAAATATTTCTATTAATGCAAATGCTTCTGAAGACTTGGTTGCTGTCAATCAATCTAATGATGGCAAGTTATATATCCGTGCCCGTGACTTAAAAGCTTTAAGGCTGAAAATGAATGGGCAGCACCCTGACAGCGATTGGGTATGTATTAACGATCTAAAGGGTATCCAGTTTAAATATCTGGAGAAAGAGCAGGCTCTAAATTTAAATATTCCATCGAGTATGTTAACGGGCTATGCAGTTGACTTAAATGGCCAGCAGCTCACGAGTCCGCATTTATTAAAGATGAAGCCTTTAAACGCAGCTATTTTCAACTATAGCGTGTATAACAGCATAATCAACGATGAAAATACTTTTTCAGGTTCGGCTGAGGGGATTTTTAACAGTGCCCTCGGCAACTTTTCGTCAGGTGTTTTATATAACGGTAGTAATGAGAATAGTTATAACCATGAAAAATGGGTGAGATTGGAAAGTAAGTGGCAACATGTTGATCCCGAAAAAATCAGGTTATATACCTTAGGCGATTTTATTTCCAATAGTCCCGATTGGGGCAGTAGTGTACGTCTTGCTGGTTTCCAGTGGTCGAGTGCCTATACCCAGCGGGGTGATATTGTCACCTCGGCACTGCCGCAATTCTCTGGCTCGGCTGCCTTGCCTTCGACTCTTGATTTATACGTCAACCAGCAAAAAATTTATTCAGGGCTGGTTCCATCAGGGCCATTTGATATCAAACAGCTTCCTTTTATTTCAGGAAATGAAGTCACGTTAGTGACTACCGATGCAACTGGGCAACAGAGTATTACCAAAAAGCCTTATTATTTTTCCTCCAAGATTTTAGCAAAAGGCATTAATGAGTTTTCAGTAGACGTGGGAATTCCACGTTATAACTATGGGCTGTACTCAAACGATTATGATGACGCCACTTTTGCTTCTGGTGCCATTCGATATGGCTTCAGTAACTCACTTACTCTAAGCGGTGGGGCGGAAGCTTCAACAGATGGACTATCGAATCTCGGTACAGGATTTGCCAAGAATGTTTTTGGCGTTGGAGTGATTAATGCAGATATTGCAGCGAGCCAGTATAAAGATGAAAACGGCTATTCTGCCTTGTTGGGTTTAGAAGGGCGTATCAGTAAGAATATTTCATTTAATACCAGTTACCGCAAAGTATTTGATAACTATTTTGACCTAGCCCGTGTCTCTCAAGTCAGATATTTAAAAGATAACAACATCAATGCCGAGACACAAAACTATCTAAGCTATAGCGCATTAGCGGATGAAATTTTCAGGGCAGGAATTAACTATAATTTTTATGCAGGATATGGGGCTTATCTGGGGTATAACCAGATCAAATATAGCGAAAACTCCTACAAATTACTGTCTGCTAACATAAGCGGGAGTATTAACAAGAATTGGGGATTTTATACCTCCGCTTATAAGGATTATGAAAATAATAAAGACTATGGCATTTACTTTGCCCTGCGATATACACCGTCTAGCAAACTTAATGCGATTACAAGTGTGTCAAGTGATAGTGGCAGGTTGAGTTACCGTCAAGAAATATTTGGATTATCAGAACCGAAAATCGGTTCATTTGGATGGGGTGGCTATGTTGAACGAGATCAGGATGCGAAAGAAAATAACGCTTCGGTCTATGCTTCTTACCGAGCCCGTGCAGCCTACCTGACAGGACGCTATAACCGATTTGGAGATAACGATCAGGTGGCACTTTCAGCGACAGGTTCACTGGTTGCGGCAGCGGGACGCATCTTTGCAGCCAACGAAATTGGAGAGGGTTACGCAGTTGTAACCAATGCTGGACCGCGAAGCCAGATATTAAATGGTGGGGTTAATTTAGGTTTTACTGATAATGCTGGAAGATTTCTGATTCCTAGCCTAATGCCTTATCAAGAAAACCATATTTATTTAGATCCATCCTATCTTCCTTTGAATTGGAATGTTAAAGCGACAGAACAAAAAACCGTGGTCGGCTATCGTCAAGGAACCTTAGTTGACTTTGGCGCTCATCAAGTTATTTCCAGTTTGGTGAAACTTATTGATCAAAACAACTCACCTTTATTGCCAGGTTATACGGTTCGAATCAATGGGCAGCAAGAGGGTATGGTAGGTTATGACGGTGAAGTATTTATTCAAAATTTATTAAAACAAAACAAACTTGAAGTTGATCTTCTGGATCGCGGCTCATGCCAAGTTGACTTCACTTACAACAGTAATCAGTACTCAACTAAGAAATTGGGACCTTATGTATGCCGATAAATATTTTTGATAAGACTCAAATAGAGAACTACAAGAAATTCTCCATTTTTTTTAAATATTTAATTGGTATTTTCTTATTTTATCTTGTTTACGCATTTTTTAGTCCAGCACATGCTGCTTGTACTGTAAGTGGAACCACCAATAATACTTTTACTTATACCGCTGCAAATATTAATAGTGATGCAACTGTAAACCTTTCAGGAACCATTACTTGCACAACCTTAGGAATTCCTCAGGTTTCTGCTTATATGTGTATGAAAACTGTTTTTACAGGAACAACGAATAGCCATAATAATGTTTCACTCCCTTATATCGTAGCAGGAACAGTAGGGGGAGCAGGTTCTACTACAACAAATCAAACATCTAATGTCTGGTATGGCCCAGTTAGAACTGTCGCTTCCAACAATATTATTAATTACTCAGTGAATGTGAAAGTACCTGCCCGAACAGGATCGCTTATCGCATATCCGCCAGGGACATATACTGCTACGGTTCGGTTATATTGGGATATGGATGCTTTGGGCCTAATGTGTGGTGACTTGATTGGTGGCTGGGATTCAGGCGATACACTACTCACAGCTAACTTTGTGGTCCCAAGTATGTGCCAATTAAACTCAACTTCAAATGTTGATTTTGGCAATATTAACGATATTCGTACCACAAAAAGAGACTACACAACTCAAGGAGCTGTGAATACGACTTGTAATTTTGGAACGCCATACAGTATTTATTTAGGAGATGGTAATAACCGTATAACTGGTGGATTCAGGCGCATGACGAACGGTAATAATGAATTTATTCCTTATCAGCTCTATAAAGACTCTAACTATAGTACGGTATGGGATGCTACAGGAGGTGTAAACAATGTTGGAGGAGTAGGAGGAGTTTCTAAAACTGGTACAGGTAGCGCTCAAAGTACACCCGTTTATGGAAAAATTCCGCAAGGCACAACTATTTCAAGTACTCCAGGAAACTACTCAGATAGCGTGGTTGTTACTGTCACGTATTAGCTTATCTAGAATAGCTTTAATATAATATATTTTATACATTTTAGAAAATGACTCTGAATTTTTATAGATTCAGAGCTTTTTTTATAAATTAAAAACAAGCTTAGGTACACCGACAATAGAGTCGATAGGAAAAGGGGAAATGAATAAGAGACCCGTGAAGCTGTTGTGTTTTTGTAGTTTAATTTTTGATTTTAATGAAAAAATTATAAATCTTGCCTGTTGTGAACTATTTCCCCTGTAAAATATTAATGTCGTAGCTTGATTCTCCTGTTATAAGGATGTGAACAGATTCTACGATAACGTCTTGGAATTGTGTTTTTTTATAAAGACTCAAGCGCACTAAAAAGCGCTGTGAGGATAGCGAAATTAATGAAAAATTTTATTTTAAAGAGTGTAGCTGTAATTTTTGCAGTCTTTTCAACACATACGATGGCTGCTGATTTTGTTGCAGGTAAAGATTATACGGTTGTACAAAATCCAGAAAAAACATCCGTGCCCGATAAAATTGAGGTACGTGAATTCTTTTGGTATGGGTGTACCTATTGTTTTAAATTAGAACCACATATGCAAAGCTGGTTAAAGAAAATTCCAAATGATGTGTATTTTCTTCGTACGCCAGCAGCAATGACTCCAATGTGGGAACAAGGTGCTCGTGCATATTATGCGAGTGAGGCCTTAGGGGTACGTAAGCGTACACATTTACCGTTATTCCATGCTAATTTTTCAGGCAACCAAAAAGTTTTGCAGAAGGATGCTTTTGCTAAGTTCTTTACCCAATATGGCGTGCCTGAGAAAAAATTTAATACCATGTTTGATTCTTTTGCAATCACTGCAAAAATTGCCGAATCTAATCAATTGGCCCGTAAATACCAACTTACAGGTGTGCCAGCGGTCGTGGTAAATGGCAAATATATTGTGCAGGGCGGTGATGAAAAAGTGGTTCAGGTCGTTGAATATCTCGTAGATAAAGAACGCAAAAAGAAATAATTTTTACGTTTTCTTGCTGACATTATTTTGATTTGCAGACACCCATCAGAAAGTTTTATTTAACGTGGTCTAGGTCTGTTGGCTCTATTTTTAAAGCATTAAAAGGATGCTTGACCCCGTTCGTGATTGGTGCTAATTTAATCAATAAGGAAGTCATATACTATTTGGGATTTAAGAGAAATCTTGCCTAAATGCAAAAAGATATGATGACCTGAATACACAGCTAACAACGAACGAAACAATTTAGATTGTTTTTAAAAATGTTCAAGGTTGTAGAAAAGCCCGTTAATCGGGCTTTTTTAATGTCTATATTTTTTAAAACATAGACTTAAGATATAGTCGTTTCTAAAGATTGGCAGGGTACTCAAGATTTCTAATGCTGCTATTTATTATTGTATTTATTGTCATTGGCTTGATTTTATTCTTTCTTTTGGTAAAGAAAACACGTGCTAGGCAAGCTTCTTCTGACTCGAGCCATTCATATTCGCCAACACCTTATATCAATGATTCATCTCAACCTAATGATTCCAGACATACAGATCACTGTAGTATAAGCGACAGTAGTAGTTCGGATTCGGGTAGTTGTGACGGTGGGGGAAGTAGTGATTAAAAAGCTCGTACCCCCGAGGGAGGAGTACGAGTTAAACTAGGGTTTAAGGTAGATCAAACCAAATCATCTGACTGTCTTGTAGTGCGGTAATGGTTGCGGTTTCATCAAATAGCAAGGCATCACCAGCTTTTACTAAATGATCTGCAATCATCACTTCACCTGAAATTACATGTACATAGTTCACTTTTTTCTGTGCTGTAATCTCTAGATGTTGATCCTTTTCAATAACTGCAGTTTTTACTTCAGCATTTTGACGAATCGACATTGGCGCAGATTTATCACCTGCAATCAAGTGCCATTGGTTTGGATGGTCTTTTGGATTGAGCTGAATTTGCTGATAGGTTGGTTCAGCATCTTGTACATTCGGTTGAATCCAGATCTGTAACAGATGCACCGCTTTATCATGCTTATTCATTTCACTGTGGGTGACCCCAGTTCCAGCGCTCATCAATTGCCATTCACCGGCATTGATCTGGCCTTCATTGCCCATGCTGTCTTTATGGGAAATGGTACCATCCAGTACACAAGTCAGGATTTCCATGTTGTCATGGGGGTGAGTTCCAAAGCCATTATGTGCAGCAACCGTATCGTCGTTAATTACGCGAAGGGCACTAACGCCCATATATTTCGGGTTGTACCAGCTACCAAATGAAAAGCTATGATAGGTGTCTAACCAGCCAGCTTTGACATGACCACGATTTTCACTGCGATGTAGATAAGCATTCATCTTTCATCTCCCAAATTATTATGTTCTGCTTGATGCTTATATTATCGATTCATAATAGGGATAAATAGTCTTTTAATGCGACGTGTTGTTCTATAAATGGAATGATTGAAAGCGTGTATTTTTTGGTGTCCACAAAAAAAGGCTGAATCAAATATTCAGCCTTTTCAGAATTTGATACCAGTGTATCAAACGCTTATTTTGATTTGTTTTCCAACTGTGGAATCGCAGAGCCTTGACCTACAGAAAGTAGACCAGTTTCTGTGTAGATACCAAGTTTTGCACGTGTATCTGTGATATCAAGGTTACGCATAGTTAACTGACCGATACGATCCATCGGTGTAAACATTGAATCACCTTTCTCCATCGTTAAACGCTCAGCTTCATAAGTGAGGTTAGGAGATTCCGTGTTCATGATGGTGTAATCATTACCACGACGTAATTCGAGTGTCACAGTACCTGTAATTGCCTTAGCAACCCAACGTTGTGAAGTTTCACGAAGCATAAGCGCTTGTGAATCGAACCAGCGACCTTGGTAAAGTAAACGACCTAAACGTAAACCGTTAATGCGGTATTGTTCAATCGTATCTTCGTTATGAATACCCGTAACTAAACGCTCATAAGCGATATGTAATAAAGCCATACCCGGTGCTTCATAAATACCGCGAGATTTCGCTTCGATGATACGGTTTTCGATCTGGTCAGACATACCTAAACCATGACGACCACCAATACGGTTTGCTTCTAAAATGAATTCAACTGGATCTTCGATACGTTGACCATTTAATGCAACTGGCATACCTTCTTCAAAAGTAATGCTCACTTCTTCTGGTTGAATTTCAACTTCTTCTTTCCAGAATGCAACACCCATGATCGGATCTACGATTTTAATACCAGCATTCAAGTATTCTAAATCTTTTGCTTCGTGCGTCGCACCTAACATATTTGAGTCAGTTGAATACGCTTTTTCTTTTGACATTTTATAGTCAAAGCCGTTGTCGATTAAGAATTGCGACATTTCGGCACGACCGCCTAACTCATCAATAAACTGTTGGTCTAACCAAGGCTTATAGATTTTGAGAGCAGGGTTGGTCAATAAACCATAACGATAGAAACGCTCGATATCGTTACCTTTATAAGTCGAGCCGTCACCCCAAATGTTGACGTCATCTTCTTTCATTGCGGTAACAAGCATGGTACCTGTTACTGCACGACCTAAAGGTGTGGTATTGAAATAAGGAACACCACCCGTGCTGATATGGAATGCACCACACTGAATCGCTGCAATACCTTCAAGCGCAAGTTGTAAACGACAATCGATTAATCGAGCTTTGACTGCGCCGTACTGTTCAGCTTTCTTTGGAATAGCATCATAGTCATCTTCATCAGGTTGACCCAGATTTGCAGTATATGCATAAGGCTCTGCGCCTTTCTGTTTCATCCATAATAAAGCTGCTGAAGTGTCTAAACCACCAGAGAAGGCAATCCCAACTTTTTTACCTACTGGTACATTCTGCAAGATCGTTGCATTATCAGTCATTGCTAGTCCTAACTATTTCGAAATAGGCACCCTAATACATCGGTGACCAAAGAGAATTTATACGTCCCGTACTATATCACTTTTCAAATCGATTTTTTTTGTGTTAGGAAAGGAATTCTTTTTTTTTCATTTGAAAAATAGATTAACATCAGAAAAATATAAAGTTTTACGATAAACATAAAGTTTTTATTAAGATTCTAAAAAGGGTGAAAGAATAAAATGCTAGAAACGAACAATCAGATTCTCTCCACATTACATCGCATTGTAGCGTTTATCTTAATTTCAGATCTCGTCTATGCGATTTATAACTTATTTATGCATATGCCTAAATATTTTATTGGTGGTCTGTTGGGGCGTATAGCCTTGATTGTTGTTCATTTTCTATGTGCAAAAAGTGTTAGGACGGGAAGTGCAAGTAGTCGTATTGGTTCAATCTTAATGACGGTCTTTATGCTAAATATGTTCCCCTTGGGAACGGTTGTAGCAGTTGTCATGTTATTTTTCTCTGTATTTAAATGGGAAAAGATTCAACTTTGAAATTACCCACTAAGCTGCAAAAAAGTTAAATCTTTATTTTCAAATTGGCTCAGAGTGAATCATTTAAGCCAATAAATTGCTTCTCGATCGGTGTAAAGACATGGTCATTGCGTGCAATCAGGTATAAGCCAATGTCCCGATATTGTTCAGGGGTTTCCCGATAATATTGAATTTTGTATTTCTCGATCAAAGACTTGGCGATCATCGAAATGCCCATACCCAACTGGGTAAAGTGAATTAAAGCTTCATGATCGTAAATATGAGTGAGTTCACCTTTGGTGAGATTGTAGTCTGTATAGATGCTATCTAAAGTTGTGGCATAGCAGCATTGTTCAGAGGCCAGCAAGATATTTTGGTGATTCAGACATTCCTCAAGATTGTCATGGTTAATCATATTTTTGCCAATAATCACCAGTTGGTCATCCGCCTTTTTTATATATTGCAGATTCTTTTGTTTGGGATGACCCAGTGCATAAGCCATATCCAGATTGCCCGCTAGAATTTCATCTTCTATATAGCCTGTAGAGCCAGTTTTCATAGTGATGGATAGCTCTGGATAAGCTTCATATAATTTGCTAAATGAAGGATGAAAACGCATCCCGCCGAGACTGGTATTGGTTCCAAAACGTAAGAGACTTTCTTGTTGATAGATTTTATTTTCAGTTTCTTCCCAAGTGAACATCATCTTTTTGTATTGGGTATACAAATTCATGCCTGATTCAGTCAGCTCAACACCTTTGGGTCTACGAATAAATAACTGGCGTTTGTAATGATTTTCAATTTTCTTGATTTTTGCTGTCATATTGGATTGTAAATAATTGAGCTTATGCGCCGCCGCCGTAATGCTCTTAAGTTCGGCCACAGTAACAAAAGATCGGATATCATTAATATCAATATTCACGGCAATTCCTCAATCATTCCAGCTCATCTATTCCGAAAGATAAAATCAAAAAGGAGAGGTCGCTGAATAGGCATCAAAAAAAATGATGTATCTATTAAAACATAGCATTATTCATGATGTCATTTATTTTATACACTAATATGACTTTCTAAGGGTTGAGTACAACACGTGAATATTCGAGTCGTTAGCGCAATCGCGTTGTTATGTTTGGTCTGGGGTTCTTTGTGGGGTTTGGTCAAACATAGTTTGCAGGTATTTCCACCATTCCTGTTTATCTCTACACGTTTAATTCTAGCTGCATTGACCTTAATGGTTGTACAACGAATTTTGAAGAAATCGATTTTGCCCAAACAGGCTGAATGGAAACCGCTCATCATTTTAAGCTTGCTGATTTGTCTTGGCTTCTATGCAACGCAAACTTTTGCTATGCAATTTGTAGATTCGGGATTATCGGCAGTGCTGGTATTTACCATGCCAATTTTTATCGGTGTGCTGGCACATTATTTCTTAAATGAGCGTTTGAATAGCCAAAAGGGCATTGGACTCATTTTAGGAACACTTGGACTGATCGCTATTCTTTGGCCGCAACTTCAACATATCCATATGAATACCTCATTGCTTGGGCAAATCTTGTTAATTGGTTCTGGTTTCTTCTGGGCCTTATCGACGGTGTTTATTAAAAAGAATTTTGCGACGTATGACAAAATCAAGCTGACCATTTGGCAACTATTACTGGGTGGAGCTGTTATTTTTGTCGGTGCTCTAGCTTTTGAACCTGTAGATGCCCAAGTGTGGCTTAATCCTTTAAATGAATCGTTCTTATTTTATATTGCGGTGATCGGAACGGGATTTGCGTTTGTACTGTGGAACTGGATCGTGAGTCAGGTGGATACTTTTATTGCTTCGATCTCGATTATGTGTATTCCAATTCTCAGCTTGTTGTTTGGTTCTTTGATCTGGCATGAACCTTTAACACTGAATATTCTGATTGGTGCGGCATTTATTTGTTTGGGGATTGTGATGAGTTCGCTCAAAGTGAAAAAGCCAAAAAGTCATTTGGTTTATTCAGGTAATCAACAGCATTAAGCTTTCATTTTCAATATTAGAAGAGCAGTCAGTTAAATGGCTGCTTTTTTTATGCGTTTGCCTTGGAGAATATTGAAAGGGTTTAAGCTAAATTGACACTTTCAACCATTAAAATTCGATTTACAGTCATCCCAAATCAATAAAAAAGTATTAAAGTACTATGCAACAAGTTGCAAAGCCAAAATTAAAGAAGGAATACCATGACTAGCTATGCAAATATCTTAAAACCATTACATTTGGGTTTTACTACAATTAAAAACCGTGTTGTGATGGGCTCAATGCATTCAGGTTTAGAAGATCGTTTTTTTAATTATCCTAAACTTGCAGCTTATTTCGGTGAGCGTGCAAAGGGCGGTGTTGGCTTAATCATTACTGGGGGAATTTCTCCAAACCGTCAAGGCTGGTTGTTACCTGCAGGCGGTACGATGAATAGTCTGGCAGATATTCCGCATCATCGTCTGGTCACGCATGCAGTACATAAGCATGGTGCAAAGATTCTCATGCAGATTTTGCACTCTGGGCGTTATGGTTATCATCCTTTTTCAGTATCTTCTTCTCCAATTCAGGCACCGATTAATCCATTTAGACCGCGTCAAATGTCTGATTCACAGATTTTGGCAACCATTGATGATTATGCACGTTGCGCAAGTCTGGCCAAAAAAGCAGGCTATGATGGCGTAGAAATCATGGGCTCAGAAGGCTATTTAATTAACCAGTTCCTGAGTAGCCATGTGAATAAACGTACCGATCGTTGGGGCGGCGATATTGAAAACCGTATGCGTTTTCCTGTAGAAATTGTTAAGGCAATCCGTGCCAAAGTTGGTGAGAAATTCATTATCGCATTCCGCTTATCATTGCTGGATCTAGTGCATGATGGCAATACCATGCAAGAAGTGATTGTGGTTGCCAAGGCATTAGAAAAAGCTGGGATTACCTTGTTAAATACAGGTATTGGCTGGCATGAAGCGCGTGTACCTACGATTGTAACCTCTGTGCCGCGTGCAGCATTTGTCGACTATACAGCTGCTGTGAAACAGCATGTATCGGTTCCTGTGATTGCATCGAATCGTATCAATATGCCTGATGTTGCTGAAGAAATTATTGCTTCAGGCAAGGCCGATATGGTGCAAATGGCGCGTCCATTTTTGGCTGATCCGTATTGGGTCAATAAAACAGCCACCAATCGTGTCGATGAAATTAATACCTGTATCGCTTGTAATCAGGCGTGTTTAGATCATGCTTTTAAAAACCAGCGTGTTACTTGTCTCGTCAATCCACAGGCATGTTTTGAAACGGAACTGGTTTATATCAAAACCAAGAAACCAAAACGCATTGCAGTCGTTGGCGGTGGTGTGGCAGGCATGTCGGCTGCGACTGTAGCTGCAAGCCGTGGCCACGCCGTGACTTTGTTTGAAGCAAATGAGGATGTCGGCGGTCAGTTTAATTTGGCAAAAGTGGTTCCGGGTAAAGAAGAGTTCCATGAAACCATTCGTTATTTTAAAGTGCAATTGAAACAGACTGGTGTTGATGTACGTTTAAATACACGGATTAGCCGTGAACAGTTAGAGCGAGAAGGCTTTGATGAAGTTGTGGTGGCAACTGGTGTGGTACCACGTGCCTTAAAGATTCAAGGCAGCACAGCACCACAAGTGCTGTCTTATGCAGAGGTTTTGCGTGGTGCAGAAGTAGGACATAAAGTTGCTGTGATCGGTGCAGGTGGTATTGGCTTTGATGTTTCAGAGTTTCTGTTAAAACCTCCACATCAACCTCAGCCACAACCTTTAGCCGAGTGGCAGCGTGAATGGGGCGTTGATCCAGATCCTGATTATATTTCAGAAGGTGGGATGCAGCGTCCAGAAGTTGAAATGCCAGTTCGTCAAATCTATTTGCTACAACGCAAAACCACACCATTAGGTATCGGCTTAGGTAAAACCTCAGGCTGGGTACATCGCGCGCAACTGAAAAAACATGCCGTGCGTATGCTGCGTGGTGTGCAATATAAAGCAGTCACCGATGAAGGGTTATGGGTTGAACATAATGGGCATGATCAATTGTTGCGCGTAGATACCATTGTGGTCTGTGCAGGGCAAGAATCGGTCAAAGATTTGATGCCGAAAGAAGGTGAAAGCACTTTAGCAAACTATCATATTATTGGTGGAGCGAAGCTTGCAGCAGAGCTTGATGCGAAGCGTGCGATCCGAGATGGTGCTGAATTAGCCGCTAAACTGTAAAATTGATGAAACAATATGCATTTGAATACATTGCAGTTAAATTTCTCTTGTATAAACAGGGCAAGCTTTGTATTCTTACGCACATGGAAGCGTGGCAGAGCGGTTTAATGCACCGGTCTTGAAAACCGACGAGGGTGTGAGTCCTCCGTGAGTTCGAATCTCACCGCTTCCGCCAAATATCTAAATAAGCCCTTGTTATTACAAGGGCTTATTTTTTTGTCTGCGATTTATTCTTCAGTATGATTACTTTTTGAAATATCTCATAGCCTGAGCATAACAAAAAAATGAGTTCCAGTTCGCGTTCTAATCGCTGTACAGAAATATGTGTAATCCTGAAGATGTGCTGTTACAACATGTATAAATTGCTAGATTCTCCCATAAGATTGTTTCAGTATAGATCAAGGCATTCGAATTTACAGGACAATGATCATGGCACTAAGAAACCGTCGCTTTTTAAAATATCTTTCTGTTTTGGGTTTTGTAGCAAGCTCTGTCATTACAAGTGTGACTTTCGCCAGTTCGGAGCAGGCTTGGAAAAAGCATGATCAGGACATTAAATTGGCCTGTGTAAAAGCCAGCCAGCTTAAAAATGCCAAGCCAGCGAGTAATGTTATGTTGTTTGATGATCGCGTTGGATATTCTGCACTTTTGATCCAAGGTCAATATCCGCAAGCGCACATGAAAAATAAAACGGGCCAAGAGCTTTGTTTGTGGAATAAGACCACCAAGAAAGCCTATTTATCAGAAGAAAATATCAAAGTACATTGATATCGTTATGAAATGTATAAGAGTTTGTGTATAAAATAAAAATCATTGATTGATTTTTTGGGCGAAAAATAGCATTAAAAAAATTAATTATTTATTCATTTAACTTTTACTGCTCGACAAAATTCGAAAAACTTTTGTTTTTACCCATGCTTATTTTTTCTGATTTTCGCAATTTCAAGAAACAAGTCATCTTCTAATAACCAAAACAGTAGATTAGATGATCAACTTAGTCTGTTTTTCATAAGATTTGTGACTGTTAAAACGAGAATCAAAAAGCTTATTGTAGAATGTAGGGAAATGGATGGGCTTGGTTTATATTTCCTTTATTCATCTTGAATTAAAAACAACGGTTTCAACTTTTTGAAGGACACTTTATGTTTGTACTTGAGCCAAAGCATGTACATATGAATCTGCGTGCCAAGGATAAGGCAACAGCACTACAATGTTTAGTTAATATTCTGGTTGAAGATCAATTAACAACGGCTGAATATTTAACTGGCTTAGAGGCTCGTGAAGCACAGGGCGCAACCTATTTAGGCCAAGGAATCGCCATTCCGCATGGTACCCCTCAATCGCGAGAGTTTATTAAAGAAACAGGGATCCGACTTGCGCATTTTCCTGAGGGGGTGGTGTGGGACGGTGAACATAAAATTTATTTGGCTGTGGTAATTGCTGCAAAATCAGATGAGCATTTACAGGTTCTGCAAATTCTGACTCGTGCTTTAAATCACGATGTTAGTGTTCAGGTGCAAACGGCAACCACGGCTGAGCAAATTATTGATATTTTGCAAGTTCGTCCAGATTCTTTGGTTCTGCACGAAAATTTAATCCAGACGCAGGCACATGTTGAAGATATTGATGATTTTTTCTGGGCAGCAACCAAGTTATTAAAACAACAAAAATTGGTGGAAGCGGGCTTCATTAGCCAGTTAGATCCTAAAAACCTGATTCAGATTCAGGATGCCATCTGGACGATTTCAGGGAAAAATTACGTTTCAGAAGCCGCCGTCAGTATTGTGAAATCCGATCAGATTCTGAATTTTGCACAGGGGCAAATACAAATTCTAATCTGTATTGCCCAGCATGAGCAACTTGATACCGTACAGTTGAATCATTTAATTGATCTTCTATTTCAGTCAAATATTCAACAGCAACTTCAATCTGAACAAAGTCGTCATGAAATAGCCAAGCTGATTGGTGCAGAAATTATTCCAGACTGGCCTTATCAACCTGTAGTGCTTGCCAATAAGCATGGTTTGCATGCTCGTCCTGCCACACAACTGGTCAATATTAGTAAAACATTTAAAGGTGACATTCAGGTTGCGGTAGACGGTGGGCCTTATGTATCTGCCAAAAGTCTGACCAAATTATTGGCTTTGGGCTGTCAATATGGACAGACCCTGACCTTTATTGCTGAGCCGAACACAGATGCCGTCGAAGGATTAACTGCAATTGTACAGGCCGTTAAAAATGGTTTGGGCGAAGAGGTTGAAGCACTTGAGCAATCTGAAACAGCTTCACTTGCTCAAGCAGAAACTGCGTGGGAAGAAATTCTTGAGACCGATTTGCCAGCGCAGGGAACTGCTGCATCTTCGGGGCTTGCCTTTGGCCCAGCGCATGTGATTAAACCGAAAAAATTTCAATATGAACGTTTTGGACATAATGTCAAAGCAGAAAAAGAAAAGCTGGAAATCGCTCTGTACAGTGTCAAAAACACCATTCACCAGTTGATTCTAAAAACCGAAATTGATGAGATCAGACAGATCTTTAAGGCACATCTGGAAATGCTGGATGATCCAGATCTGATCCAGCAGGTACATCAAGGTTTAAATCAGAATCTAACTGCTGCAGCAGCATGGCATGACTATATTGAACAGGCTGCACAAACGCAGGCAGCGCTGAATGATCCGCTGCTGGCAGAACGTGCAGCCGATTTAAGAGATATTGGTGACAAGGTTTTAACTGTGCTGTGTGATGAAGTCATGCAGCTTGAACCTGAGCAACCCTATATTCTGGTGATGCATGATCTTGGGCCTGGGGATGTGGCACGGCTAGACAAAGACCGCGTTGCTGGGATATTAACAGCGGTTGGTGGTGCATCGGCACATAGTGCGATTGTGGCACGTGCATTGGGAATTCCTGCTGTTGTTGGTGCGGGTGAGCAGATTCTAAATATTGAGGCACAAACCACGGTATTGATTAACGGGGATACAGGCGCAATTGATATTGATCCAACGCCTGAGCAGATCGAACAAGCGATTCGCGAGCGTGAGCAACAGAAACTGCGACGTCAGGAAGCGGAACGCCATTGTCAGGAAGCAGCAGTGACTGTGGATCAGCATCAGGTCGAGATTGCAGCGAATATTGGTAAGATTCTGGATACCGCAAAAGCTGTCGATCATGGTGCAGAGGCGATTGGTTTATTGCGGACCGAACTGGTGTTTATGGCTCATCGTCAGGCGCCGAATGAAATTACACAGGAAAAAGAATACCGTCATGTGCTGGATACCCTTGCAGGGCGTCCATTGGTGGTACGGACACTGGATGTTGGTGGTGATAAACCTCTACCTTATTTACCGATTGCTGCCGAAGAAAATCCATTTCTTGGTTTACGCGGGATTCGACTGACCTTACGGAAACCGCAGCTATTGCGTCAACAATTGATTGCTCTAGTAAAAGCAGCGGATGGTCGTGCTTTACGGATTATGTTTCCAATGGTTGGGCGGATTGAAGAATGGCAGGCAGCCAAGCATATTCTGGATGAGGTTTTAGCCGAATATCCATGTGAAAATCTTCAAGTGGGGATCATGATTGAGGTGCCTTCAGCGGCCTTGCTGGCTCCATTATTAGCAAAAGAAGTGGATTTCTTCAGTATCGGCACCAACGATTTAACTCAATATACGCTGGCAATTGACCGTGGACATCCCGTATTGTCTGCCGAAGCCGATGGTTTGCATCCAAGTATTTTATTATTGATTGATCAAGCCGTTCGGGCTGCGCATGCTCATCAGAAATGGGTAGGCGTGTGTGGAGAACTTGCCGCTGATCCAAAGGCTGTCCCGATCTTACTTGGATTGGGTGTCGATGAACTGAGTATGTCATCATCCAGCATTCCATTGGTGAAAGCACAAATTCGTACCTTGAATTATCAGAATTGCCAGCAGCTTGCTCAATGCGCTTTACAGTGTGAAAGTGCCACAGCAGTCCGTGATTTGGTGGAGTTGAAGCATGGCTAAAATTTTAACAATTACTTTAAATCCTGCAATTGATGTCACGCTGGAACTAGATCAATTGCGCTTGGGTGAGGTTAATCGCCAGCAACAGGTGCAATATCATGCTGCGGGTAAGGGACTCAATGTTGCACAAGTGCTGCATGATCTTGGGCATGACCTGATTGTGTCGGGATTTTTGGGGAAACAGAATCGAGCCTTGTTTGATCAGCATTTTCAAGCGATGCAGTTTGATAACCAATTTGTCTATGTTGAGGGCGAAACCCGTCAGAATATCAAGATTGCAGAACAGTCTGGACGAATGACTGATATTAATGCGAAAGGTTTTCTGGTGTCTGAACATGACAAAAAAGCATTCTTTGCGCGTATTGAGGCATGCTGCCAAAACGTTGATTATGTGGTGATTGCTGGGAGCCTTGCACAGGGCTTTAGCATAGATGATTTCAAGTTTTTAATTTCTATCTTACACAAACAGCAAAAGCACGTTGCAATTGATAGCAGTGGACAGGCGCTGGTTGCTGCGATTGAAATGAATCCATGGATGATTAAACCGAATACGGATGAGTTACAGGAAAGTTTTGGTGAGTCTGTAGAACAGTTTTCACAGCAAATTGCCTTGTTCCAGCGCTTAAATTGTCATATTGAACATATTGTCATTTCGATGGGCGAAGCAGGTGTCAACTGGATTAATCCCGCACAGGCGTTGCATGCCAGCCCGCCTAAAGTCACCGTAAAAAGTACCGTGGGTGCTGGCGACTCATTACTGGCAGGCATGGTGCATGGTTTGGTAAGTGGAATGACACCTGAGCAAACCCTAAAAACTGCTACGGCCATTGCAAGTCATGCGGTGAGTCAAATCGGCTTTCGTGTGCCTGAACCTGAGCGATTGGAAGCGCTAAAACAACAAACCCTGATCAACACTCTGGATAAGTCTGATGCAAACAATTAAATCTCTTTTATTTGTGATCAATTCGCAACAGTATGTCAATGCGTTGATTTTGGCAAAAAAACTGGCACAGATTGCGCAACAGCAAGGCTATGACAGCGCGATCATTTCTGTGCAGGATGAGCTTCCTGAACAAGATTTTGATACGGTTGTTTTTATTGGGCAGACACCATCTCAACTTGATGCTTTCAATGATTATGCTGTTGCAACCATTTCACTCCAGCAAGCCATGGATAATGCCGAGCAGTCTTTGCAGGATGCTTTGAGTAATAGCAAAACGGTTGCACAATTGGCAACACAACCCAACGATCAGCGTCAGGCACAGAATTTTGTGGCGGTGACAGCTTGTCCTACGGGTGTGGCACATACTTTTATGGCTGCGGAAGCATTACAGCAGGGTGCAGCCAAATTGGGATATCGCATTCAAGTCGAAACGCAAGGTTCAGTCGGGGCTAAAAATATCTTGACCGATGAGGCGATTGCTGCTGCGGACATTGTGATTTTAGCCACGGATATTGAGGTCAATACAGATCGCTTTGTCGGAAAACGTGTCTATCGTTGCGGGACAGGCTTTGCACTGAAACAAACCGATAAGGCTTTTGCAGAAGCAATGACGGAAGCCAAGGTCTTAGAATCGTCTAAACAAAATAGCCAAAAGACCAATCAAGACGCCAATAAAGAAAAAACAGGTGTCTATAAGCATCTTTTAACTGGCGTGTCGTTTATGTTGCCAATGGTGGTGGCGGGTGGTTTGCTCATTGCGCTATCCCTCTGTTTTGGACTGAATGCGGCTGAGGAGGCTGGAAGTCTGGCCGCTGTGTTAAAGCAAATTGGTGCGGCTGCCTTTAGTTTGATGGTGCCGATGCTGGCTGGCTATATTGCTTATTCAATCGCTGATCGTCCAGGCTTGGCACCGGGTTTGGTTGGTGGCCTCATCGCAACTCAATTAAATGCAGGCTTTTTAGGCGGGATCGTTGCTGGCTTTTTAGCAGGTTATATTGCCTTATTCCTTGCCAAAAAAATTAAGCTTCCAACCAGTCTGGAAGCCTTGAAGCCGATTTTAATTGTGCCCTTATTGGGAACATTATCGGTCGGTCTGATCATGTTCTATATCGTGGGACATCCTGTCGCACAAATTTTTGAGATGATGAAAGATTTTCTCAACAATATGGGCACCACCAATGCCGTGCTGATGGGGATCGTGCTGGCTTCGATGATGTGTATTGATTTAGGTGGCCCGATTAACAAAGCTGCTTATGCTTTTACAGTCGGTTTGTTGACCACCAATACTTATATGCCGATGGCTGCGACCATGGCTGGGGGAATGGTGCCTGCGATTGGGATGGCGATTGCAACTTTATTGGCTAAACAAAAATTCAACCAGAGTGAGCGAGATGCAGGTAAGGCCGCATTTGTGCTAGGGCTATGCTTTATTTCTGAAGGGGCGATTCCATTTGCTGCCAAAGATCCGATTCGAGTCATTCCAGCCTGTATTGCAGGTGGGGCGGTGACTGGTGCATTGGTTGCATTATTCCATTGTGAATTGGTAACACCGCATGGTGGGATCTTTGTGTTGCTGATTCCAAATGCGATTAGTCATGCTTGGCTCTATCTTGCGGCGATTGCGATTGGGAGCTGTATTACAGGTGTAATTTATGCGTTATTAAAACGCCGTGAAGTGATTGAGGTACAGGCTGCCTAGGTGTTGCTTCCTATCCGTTAAAATATAAAGGTAGATTGTTGGGTACAATGATCTACCTTTTTTATTAAGAATTGCATTGTATTTGCGAGAGAAAGCGTTTTAAAAAGCCAAATTAAGTGTACTTAACTTGGCTAAAAACATATTTACTTTAAGTTTTGATTAAAGAAACGAGTCATCTTATCAAACGGAATCATGTCAACACGGTCATACAGGTCAACATGATTAGCATTCGGAACTATATAGAGTTCTTTCGGTTGTGCTGCCGCTTCATATGCTGTTTCACTAAAGTAACGTGAATGGGCTTTTTCACCATGAATAAAAAGAATAGGGCGCGGTGAGATTTCTTTTATATACGTTAAAATGGGCATATTCATAAATGAAATTGGTGTCGTCACTGACCAGGCATTGCCAGAGTTGACTGCACGAGGATGATAGCCACGAGGCGTCATATAGTAATCATGATAATCGACTAGGAATTGGGCCTCGTCACCTTTTAATACATTATAAGGTGATTGAGAAGCTGGCTCGCCATTTTTTGCATCGTTCCAACGTTGAGCACTGAGTTGTTCTAGGGTTTTGTTACGCTGTTCAGGTGTGACACTGTCATTATATCCTTTAGACATCACTCGGGTCATATCGTACATTGTGCTTGTAACAACGGCTTTGACACGTTTATCTACCGCAGTCGCATTGAGTGCCATACCGCCCCAACCACAGATGCCGATCATTCCGATACGATTTTGATCAACCTTAGGTTGCAGCCCGATAAAGTCTACCGCTGCACTAAAATCTTCGGTATTGATATCTGGAGAAGCAATATTACGTGGCTCACCACCACTTTCACCTGTATACGATGGATCAAATGCAAGCGTAATAAAACCGCGTTCCGCCATTGTTTGTGCATAGAGTCCAGAAGATTGTTCTTTTACAGCTCCAAATGGACCACCAACCACGATCGCTGGAAGTTTAGCTTTAGCATGTTTAGGGATATACAGATCAGCAGCGAGAGTGATGCCATAACGGTTTTTAAAAGTCACTTTCTGATGCTCGACTTTGTTACTTTGCACAAAAGTCTTGTCCCATTTGGTGTTTAGTTTTAATTCCTCATTGGCCAATGCGCCTTGGTTCATAGCTAACGCTCCAATACTCAGGCTAAGAATAGCAAAAGATTTTTTAATAAAATTGTGTGATGTCACAGGTGCTTCAGAAGACATTGGGTTCATTCCTGTTATTTTGAATCGATTGAGATCGTGATCTTAAAGGGCTTATTGCCTGAAAATGCTTTTGGCAAGATATTGAATTTACCCAGATAAATGAGATTGTTGGCAACACCATCGAAGTCTTTGTAAAAGATCGCGAGATTGCCCCAAGGGGCATAGTAGGCAATATCGCCAGCTTTGGCTGGGTATCCCTTTGGTGCTCCCTGTGAGGTCAGTTTTTCGGGCAGATAGGCAATTTTTTCTGTTGCTGCGTAATCAGTCAGTTCTAAAGTAAGAGGAAGCTGTCTGATAAAGTTCCGTGTAGTTGGTGAATCTTTTAAACGAACAAATTCTGGCTGAGCTAAGCCTTCAATATCAAAACGAATATTCATACTGGAAACCTTTTGTGAAGCAGCTTGTTCTGCATTGGTTTTTGCTTCTGTACATGCACTGATCCCAAGCGTCAGAACAAGCAGAGCAACCCCACCAATAACTGGAAAGTCAGGTTTAATTTCTTGCATCATGTTGTTTTCCCAATCAGGTGGCAGTTAACGTTTTTAGCGTCAGCATGAACCAAACTTGTCTGCTGAAATGATTTGTTCATCAGTATAAAGGCGAAGATAGCCAAGGATTAGCCCCTAAAAATGGTATAGTCCTATGAATCTCATTCATAAATTCAGGGTTAAAATAATTTTTATTCTGAAGAAATTGCTTTATTGAATCCTAATTGATGAATTAGGCTCATAACTCTATTCTTGGGAAGGTACTTATTCAGGTGATGCGGTATCTTTATCATGGCTGTCTGATTTTTATAGAGAGAGCCTATGACATCTCAATCTTCCGAGATAGAGCAGCAGCCCGCATACTGGAGTGGCGTATTTGCCATGACCTTGTGTGTATTTGCATTGATCGCCTCCGAATTTATGCCTGTCAGTTTATTAACACCGATTGCCAAAGATTTAAGTGTTACGGAAGGCTTGGCTGGATATGGTATTGCGATTTCAGGTGCATTTGCGGTTATCACCAGTCTATCGATTTCACGTCTAGCAGGCAGCATCAATCGTAAAACCTTACTGCTTGCCTTGACCGCATTAATGGCAGTTTCAGGAGCGGTGGTTGCACTTGCTCCTAATTATTGGTTCTACATGTTTGGTCGGGTTTTAATTGGTGTAGTTGTGGGGGGCTTCTGGTCAATGTCGGCAGCAACGGCGATTCGTCTTGTACCGAACAGCCAAGTGCCGAGAGCCTTGGCAATTTTTAACAGTGGTAATGCCTTGGCAACGGTAGTAGCACCACCTCTGGGAAGCTATTTGGGGGCAATGATTGGCTGGCGCGGTGCATTCTTTTGTTTGGTACCTGTTGCGATACTTGCTTTTATCTGGCAATGGATCAGCCTTCCCTCATTAAAAAACAAAGCTTCTACTTCCAGTTCATCAGCAGGGATACTTCATCTATTACGGCAGCCCATTGTCTTGGTTGGCATGTTAGCAACGGGTCTACTGTTTATGGGACAGTTCTCGCTGTATACCTATATCCGTCCATTTCTGGAAACGGTGACGCAGACCAGTGTATCTACATTATCTTTTACTCTGTTTGTGATTGGGGTCATGGGCTTTGTCGGTACGCTGTTAATCGGCTTTGCATTAAAACGTCATTTCTATGGAACTTTAATTGCTATTCCACTTCTCATGGCAGCCATTGCATTCACATTAATTGGCTTTGGAACATGGACCGTTTTGGTCATCGTGATGCTAGGGCTATGGGGCCTGCTTGGAACATCCGCACCTGTGGGATGGTGGAGCTGGATTGCCCAGACTTTCCCGAATAATGCCGAAGCAGGCGGGGGCTTATTCGTCGCCATTGTTCAGCTATGTATCGCATTGGGTTCAACTGTTGGCGGTCTATTATTTGATCATAGTGGCTATCAGACAACTTTTGCGATGAGTGCAATTCTTTTAATTATTTCTGCTGCTTTAACACTTTGGGTTTCACGTTTGAAAGTGGCATAACAATTGATATCTTAAGGAGTTATTTATGCAGTATTCTTATTTGGGACGTACTGGATTAAAAGTTAGCCGTATTACTTTAGGAACAATGAATTTTGGTGAGTTAACTGATGATGCCACAAGTTTTAAAATCATGGATGAGGCGGTTGAGAAAGGAATTAATTTCTTTGATACGGCAGATGTGTATGGTGGACCACAATCACCCGATATGGAAAAGGGTTTTGGGACATCAGAGGAAATTATTGGTCGCTGGTTAGCTCAAGGCGGGCGTAGAGATAAAATTGTTTTAGCAACCAAAGCGTATCAACCAATGGATACAGGCCCAAATGATCGAAGATTATCTGCGTATCACATCAAACGTGCTTGTGAAGCTAGTTTGAAGCGTTTAAAAACAGATCATATTGATCTCTATCAAATGCATCATATTGACCGAAATACGCCATGGGAAGAAGTCTGGCAAGCCATGGAACAGTTGATCCGTGAGGGTAAAATTACCTATGTGGGCAGTAGTAATTTCGCTGGTTGGGACATCGCTACTGCTCAATGTACGGCCAATGCTCGTCATCAGCTCGGTTTAGTATCAGAGCAAAGTCTGTATAACCTGACCCAACGTAGTATTGAGCTGGAAGTGATCCCGGCATTACGTCATTTTGGTATTGGTTTAATTACATGGAGTCCGATTGGTATGGGCACATTAGGTGGGGTATTTGATGAGCTTCCACAAGGTAGTCGTAGAGCAACCCCCGCACTACAACAGCGGATCCAAGCACTCCGCCCACAACTTGAAGCTTATGAAGCCCTGTGTGCTGAACTAGGCCAAAGACCTGCTTTAGTGGCATTGGCATGGTTGCTACAAAATCCTACTGTGACTTCCGTGATTAGTGGCGTTCGTACCGTAGAGCAGTTACAGGAAAATATCAAAGCATTGGATATACAGCTTTCAGTAGAAACAATGGCAAAACTTGATGAGATCTGGCCGCCTTGTGGAGAAGCACCGCAGGCCTATGCTTGGTAACAATTGCTCTGTTAGATACTGGTCTAACGGGGCATTTTTTATTTTAATAGACATGATTCATAAGCAAAAGAACAGAAGGTCTGTGTGTAAAAATTAATAGAGTTATGCGTGTATTTTATGAATAATAGATTCCATATAAAGTCCAAAATAAGTGGACGATACGTATGCTTATAAAATGAATTTGATGAGGAAACAGCCTTGATTAGCAGAGAAAATTATAACGATTTACATGCTTTTCTAATGGTAACAAGAGAAGGAAGCTTTACCAAGGCGGCGGGCAAACTTGGGGTTTCCCAATCTGCCCTGAGTCATACGATTCGGGGGTTAGAGGAGCGATTGGGAATATTATTGTTAAACAGGACGACACGGAGTGTTTCACCCACAGAAGCTGGGGAACGTTTAAGACAAACCATTAGTGCCAGCTTTGACCAGATTGACAATGAATTGACATTACTCAATACGTTTCGGGATACGCCCGCAGGTAGAGTGAGAATCAATGCTAGCAGCCACGCTATACAACATATACTGATTCCAAAACTGGCAAAAATTGCGCATCTTTATCCAGATGTTGAAATAGAGTTCAGTGCCAATAATGGGATGGTCGATATTGTGGCAGAGCATTTTGATGCTGGGGTGAGATTTGGCAGTCGTGTCGCTGATGGTATGGTGGCTGTGCGTATTGGCGAAGATGTTAAAATGGCCGTGGTTGCAACACCTGAGTATTTCCAGCAGCATGGAATTCCTCAAACCCCAAAAGATCTAGACCAGCATCAATGTATTGGTTTTAGATTAATGACCCAAGGTGGAATCTACGCTTGGGAATTTGAAAAAGAAAAACAGGAATTTAAAGTTAAGATTAATCCGCAATGGGTATTTAATGAAAGTTTTGATATTGCCCGAGCTGTGAAAGCGGGTATGGGACTGGCCTATATTCCAAAAGACATGGTAGAAAAAGAAATTCAGCAGGGCGATTTAGTTCAGGTCTTGGAGGAATATAGTATCCAGTTTTCAGGTTACCATCTTTATTATCCTCACCGCAGACAACAATCTTCTGCATTCAGGCTCGTGATTGATTTACTGAGAATCTAATCAGATCAATAAAATTAACTGACTTCGAATAGCTACTTTAATATCCCCTAATTTTTTACCATCTATTTTATTCATCTTGCATTTATTGTTATGATATAACATATCTTTATTTGTTTTTTGATTTTATGTCTGCTTTATCTCAACGTTTACAAGCGATTGATGCGCTCAGAGGGTTGGTGATTCTTATCATGATGGTTGATCATGTTCGGGAAACATTCTACTTACATCATCAAGTCCCAGATCCGATGGTTATTTCGGAAACAGAAGGATCACTATTTTTTAGCCGAGTATTGGCCCATCTTTGTGCCCCCGTTTTTGTGGTGCTTACAGGTTTATCTGCTTATCTCTATCAAGCCAAGAACAATAGTCTTGCGATGACGCGCGAATTTTTATTGAAGCGTGGTTTATTTTTAATTGGACTTGAGCTGCTGATTGTCAATTTTGCATGGACAGGCCAGTTCCCACCTGATGTGATTTATTTACAAGTCATTTGGGCAATTGGTTTTAGTATGATTGCCTTGGCGTTATTGGTTGGCTTGCCGCAAAAATTGTTGTGGGGCATCAGTTTGCTGATCATTTTTGGGCATAATTTAATGGACAATATTTCATTTGCACAGGGTTCTGTGATGAATGGGATATGGTTGGTTTTACATGAGCGGGGCTGGATAAACTTTGGAGATGTGCTACGGGTCAGAACATCGTATCCTGTCTTGCCCTGGATTGGCGTGATTACTTTAGGTTATTGTCTTGGCCACGTTGTTTTTGGCAAACCGAAAACGACTCAGCAAAAGAATCGTATGCTCATCACTTTTGGTTTGATTAGCATTGCCTTATTTCTCGTATTAAGGGCGCTCAACATTTACGGTGACCAACCTTGGGAAATGATGCCGACGTGGAGTGAAACAGTGATGAGTTTCCTAAACCTGACCAAATATCCACCTTCATTATTTTTCATTTTATGGAATGTTGGTATTGGACTTATTATTTTGGTCTTACTCCAGAAGGTTGAAACCAAAAACTGGATTAAGCCTTTAATCATATTTGGCTCTGTGCCTATGTTCTTCTACATCGTGCATTTATTTGTACTTAAAGCCTTATATGTCGTTGCTGTAGGTATTTGGGGACATAATTATGGAGATTATTATGGCGTGGATCACATGGCTACAGTGTGGGGAATTGCGATAATCCTAAGCGTTCTGTTATATCCAGCGATGCTGAAATTCTCCTCTTTTAAACACCGCAATAAGCATATTCCTTTGCTTAAATATTTTTAGTTTTTTGAAAAATAGATTTCTCAATCATCTTTAGATCTATTTGGATTAAACATTTGAATATTAAAAACCTCTTAGCTGGCTAAGAGGTTTTTAATTGTTTTATTGCAACTTATCCTGTGTTTTGGTTTCAAAGTCGCTGGCATCATGCCGCTCATGTAGTTGGCTAGCTAAATCGCCAAAAGTACGATTTACCATACGCCCACGTTGTACCGCAGGACGCGCCAAAATGGCATCGGCCCAACGTTGCACATGTTGATACTGATCGACGCTTAAAAACTCATCCGCATTATAAACCCAGCCTTTTACAACGCTGCCATACCACGGAAAAGCCGCAATATCGGCAATGCTATATTCATTACCCGCGAGGTATTCGTGTTTTGCCAGATGTTGGTCTAATACGTCCAGTAAACGTTTAGTCTCCATCGCAAAACGGTTAATGGCATATTCGATTTTTACTGGGGCATAAGCATAAAAATGTCCTAAACCACCACCAATATAAGGCGCGCTGCCCATTTGCCAGAATAACCAGTTCAAACATTCGGTACGTACAGCAAGATCAGTGGGAATAAAGGCTTTAAATTTTTCAGCTAAGTAGAGCAAAATTGAACCTGATTCAAACACTCTGAGTGGTGGGTTTTGGCTATGATCCACCAAGGCGGGAATTTTAGAATTTGGGTTAATTTCAACAAAGCCACTACCAAATTGTTGGCCTTCACCAATTTTAATTAACCACGCATCATATTCAGCTTCTGTATGTCCCAATTCCAGTAATTCCTCAAGCAGAATCGTTACTTTTTGCCCGTTCGGGGTGGCAAGCGAATATAACTGGAGTGGATGTTGTCCAACAGGTAATTGCTGCTCATAGCGACTCCCTGAAGTTGGCTGATTTAAATCGGTTTTATCTCCAGTCCATTGCCAGACTTTGGGTGGGATGTAGTTTGAGTCATTCATTATTATTTGCCATGTCACGAATCGATTGATTCAGTGTAGGTCAGCCAATCCAAGATTGGGTAGTTTTTTTGTGGCAAAGCTTTAACTGATTTTGAATAAATAATACGGCTCTGTTATTCACCAGCTTTTGAATGAATCACCTGAAAGTGTTGATCAATCACGTTAAGCCAAGCCTGTACTGCAGGAGAGACGGGCAGATTCTTTTTCCATGCCATAGCGAGATGCCACTGAATATTTGGCTTTTCGAGCGGAATGGCTGCAAATAATTCAGGATCGAGCATGTCGGTATAATATTGCGGCAATAGGGCAATCCCCATACGTTGTAGCACCATATCTGCCAGCAAATTCCATTGACTGGTACGGCAGGCAATGCTTGGATAGAAACCATGTTGTTGGCATGCATCCAGAATAATGCGATTAAGAGAGAAATTTTCAGGAAACATTAAAAAGGATTGATGCTGTAATTCTTCCAGATTGATTTTCTTGCGTGTGGCCCAGGTCGCATCTCGCCGTAATAGCACCATCAACGGATAATCACACAATTCGATGCTATTAAAGATTTGCTGGTCGAAAGGATGTAACAACACACCCACATCCAGTTCATTATTCAGTAAAGCCTGTTCAATTCCTTTGGAACCGACTTCAAGAAAGGAAAGTTCGATCTCTGGCCATTGTTGATGATAATCAAACAGGGCAGTAGTCAGCAGCTGAGAGCCTAAAGGTGGAACCCCAAGCTTTAAAGTGCCTGTTTTTAATTGCTGGTAGTTTTCAATTTCCAGAAAAATATTTTGTTCTGCCTGCAAAAGCTCAAGCGCATGCTGATAGATGCGCTGGCCAATTTCCGTCAGTTCAACCTGTCTCTTGCGGCCATGTTCTGGTTTTACCAACAACTGTACCTGTAGTTGTTGCTCAAGCTGCTGCAAAATTTTACTGATGGTAGGTTGCGTCAGATAGAGCTGTTCTGCGGTACGGGTAAAGCTTTGGGTTTTGACCAAAGTGACAAAGCATTGCAGTGATTTGAATGAAAGCATGATGAATAAAATATTATTCCATTTTGGCATAATTTTAACATGAATAATTCATATTATGCCAATAGTACTGGGATAACATAATGATGTAGTTCACCATCTTATTTGTTGTCATGAGCACTGATTCCGTTTCTGAAACGTCTTCCCCAAACAGCTTCTTCACATTGGTCAAACAGATTTTAATTCTGGCGGCTTTTTGGGGTGTTGGTTATGTTTTGCATCAACAATTAGGTGTCCCGATCTCCGCAGGGATTTTAGGCATGTTGTTATTGCTGATCTGTCTATTTCTAAAAATTATTAAAATGGATCAGGTGGCGATGGGCGCTTCGGTTGTTCTCGGCGAATTATTGCTGTTTTTTGTGCCTGTAGTTGTCGCCGTGGTTCAGTACCAAACCCTGTTTATGACCGAAGGCTGGCAGATTGTACTGAGTATTTCACTAGGAACAATCTTGGTAATGTTGAGCACCTGCCTAACCATTCATTATTACAATCGTCTCAAAAGCTATTTGCAAACACGTAAAGCATTTCAGCATAAGCATATCTAAAGGCATTTCACATGAATATCTGGTCAATTCTGTGTCTGATCTGGACTTTGGTCGCCTATGTGGTTGCAAAACGCCTCTATCAGAAACACCCTAAATTATGGCTTTCACCCGCGATTAGTGTGCCAGTGCTGACAATTGTATTAATGGCGATTTTTGGTATTTCTTATCAAACCTATGCCCAAGATACGCAATGGATCGTCAATTTACTTGGACCTGCAACGGTTGCCTTTGCTGTGCCTATTTACCGTTATCGCGTTACCATCCGTAAAAATATCGGTGTTTTATCCATCGCGATTGTTGTTGGCATGAGTGTTGGGGTGATGTCGGCTTATGAGATGGCACAACTCTTTCATTTCAGTCCAGAAGTCACCAATAGTTTGATGGCTCGTTCTATTTCAACACCTTTTGCGATGATTCTAGCCGAAGATATTCATGGTTCAGCAGCATTGGTATCGCTATTTACCGTGATTACTGGATTGGTTGGGATGATTTGTGGAGATGCAATTTTAGCATTCACCAAAATTCGTTCTGCTGTGGCAAATGGTGCTGCATTCGGTAATGCCGCTCATGGCTTTGGTACCGCGAGAGCCCAACAACGGAATAATGAAGAAGGCGTGATTGCCAGTTTAACCATGGTGATTGCAGGTATCTTGATGGTGCTGGTTGGGCCATTTGCCATTCATTTGTGGTTATTACTCTAACCACCTCGTTGACTAGTTTTAGATAGAACGATGGATAACAGAAATTGTGAGAACTGATTCATAAGTTCGTCATAACCACATGAAATAATCTTTTTTATGAACTACATTTCTTCAATGATATATAGAAAAGTTTTATGACTGATGAGCTGTTTATTAATTTTGAGAAGTCAAAGATCATAGAAAACAATGAGCATGGTTTATTGGAAGGGTATCACTTCTATTTGTTCATGGATGATCGGATTGATGAATATATCAGTCGATTGAATTACATCAAAAAAAATATTCCTGAATCCGAGTATTTATCTTATGGCGCTATAAATATAGACCAATTGATCATGAAGCTAGCAGTATTATATAAATGCAGAAGAATGAGCTGACCTTTCAAGTTAAACTATGAAACATAGTCAGACGATGGCTAGTCATCCTTAAATGTCTCGTTTAAGGCTTGTTGCACAGCATCGACTCTAGATTTACAGGCTTTGTAAGCCGTCATTGACTCTTCGACGATTTTCATCAAATTATCAATGTCAGGTTCTTCCTGTGCTTCGAGCAGTTCAGCATTCTTTTTTAATAAAGCATAACCATCTTTAAAGCTTAATTCTTTCTTCGTCATGATCAATCACCTCGGTAAGCTTGGCATGGATATAGCCATCTTGCATTTCAATAGATAGGGATGAACTCGCTTGATGAATTGAGCGAATCGCTTTATTTTCACTGCGGACAATGCCGTAACCCTTAGCCAGTACATTTCTTGGGTTTTGCAACAAGGTTTCTCGCATTAATGTTTCGATTTGAGTTGAAGCTGTTTTCAGTTGTTGCTTGGCAAAATATTGCAGCGTTGATCTGGCAACCTGAAGCTGCAAATAGCTGGTGCTGATTTGATTTTCAGACTGTGACTTGATGCGACTGATCAATTGGTCATTCTGGCTTTGATAAGTGCTAATCTGTTGTTGAGAAAGCAATTTGATGGTTTGAAAATGTTCCATTACTTCTACAGAATGCTCTGAAATCAGATTGCGAATACCTGCAATCACCTTACTTGGCGTATCGAAAGAACGATGGGCAATTTCATCTAAAATGGTTCGATCTTTTTCATGTCCAATCCCGACCCAAATCGGCACTTTGCGTTTACACAGCAGGGCAGCAAGATCATAGTCATTTAAATACGCCAGATCGTTAACTGCACCGCCACCTCGAATGATTACGATCAGGTCGGGTGGAAAATTGTAGTCTGCTGCCCATTGACGTAGCCCAGTGCCTAGCGATTCCATAATGCTGTGCGCAGCAGTATTTCCCTGAAAAGTCGCGTTGTGATAGACAAAATCACAGACGCCGGCTTGATGTAATGCATCGGCATCTTTCTTAAAGTCACCTAATCCAGCCGCATTTTCGGGCGCAATCACCAGCACATGCTCAATATCAAACGGCGTAGGGAGAGCTTTATTCAAGGGAAGCAAACCCTCACTGCTGAGTCGTGCAAGGATCTGCTGATAACGTTTGGCAATATCACCGAGGGTAAAACTCGAGTCGATATCTTCAATATTGACAGAGAAGCCATATTGAGGATCGAAGCGAGCCTTAATTTTAATCAGTACATTCAAATCTCTGGACAGCTCAATGCCACTTTCACGCTCGAACTTCAGCACGATTTTTGAAGCCGTGAACTTCCAGATGGTGGCTTTACAACTTGCGATGACTTTATCTGTGTCTTGTTCTTTTTCGGCTAGTTCAAGGTAGTAATGCCCACCTTTGATACTGAGATTCCGAATCTCGGCTTTTACCCAAACAGGTTCGTCAAAGGTCAGGCGAATGATTTCCTGTACCGTTGCTAGATAATCGCTCAGAGAAAGTTGCGGTTCAGACATTGGATCAGACGATGAATAGGATAGGGTTATAGTAGCAAATGGATCAACCTGATAACAAATAAGGCCTATCTTGTTTTATTTATTTTTGTTGAGTGATAACGCATCCACAGTTTTTATAGAGTGCTGTAGATGCGTATTGTGAGGCAGATATTTAGAGGGATTTATTCCATTTCAAGAATTTAAATAATCCAAACATAAACATGATCCAGACCGGAATTAAAATCACTGATTCCTTAAAGCCTTGCGTCCACATGATGTATAAAATCATCACGATAAACGCCAAAACCAGATAATTACTAAATGGTGAAAACAGTGCAGGGAACTTTACAGTTTGACCTTGTTGTTGAACGGCACGTTTAAATTTTAAATGAGTAAAGCTAATAATCGCCCAGTTTAGAACCAAAGCAGCAACGGCCATATACATCAAATGACTTAAGGCTTGTTCTGGCACAAAATAATTCAGTAATACACAGCCAAAAATCAAAATTGAAGAGAAAATCACCGCAGGCATCGGCACGCCTTGCTGACTGACTTTTGCAAAAACTTTAGGTGCGTTGCCTTGAACTGCCAACCCATAGAGCATACGGCTATTGGCATACATGCCGCTGTTATACACAGACAGTGCTGCCGTCAAAATAATAAAATTGAGTAAATGTGCAGCCCAATCAATCCCAAGTTGACTAAAAATCATCACAAATGGGCTTTTATCCAGACCGCCTAAATCCAGTTGATTCCATGGAATCAGTGACATGATGATCGCCAGCGACGCTACATAAAAAATCAAGATTCGGAAAATCACCTGATTAATGGCTTGCGGAATGCTTTTCTCAGGATTTTCTGCTTCAGCAGCCGTCATACCGATTAATTCAATGCCGCCAAAGGCAAACATTAAAAAGGCCAACATATAAAACAAGCCTGAGAAGCCATGCGGAAAAAATCCGCCGTGTTGCCATAAGTTGGTAAAACTTGCAGTCGAATCAGCACCAGCAGTCAGCAATAGATACAAACCGAACAGGATCATGGAAATGACAGCAACAACTTTAATGATGGCGAGCCAGAATTCTGATTCACCATAAAACTTCACATTGCCTAGGTTTAAGCAGGTCACAACAATGAAGAAAAATAAAGTCGAGATCCATGCAGGAATATGTGGCCACCAATAATGAATATATTTGGCAATGGCTGTCAGCTCAGTCATTGCTACTAGAATATAGACGACCCAATAATTCCAGCCCGATAAGAAGCCAGCAAATCTTCCCCAATATTTTTGTGAAAAATAACTAAAAGAACCTGCAACAGGTTCTTCTACAATCATTTCACCCATTTGTCGCATGATGAGAAATGCGATGAGACCAACAATGGCATAGCCCAAAATAATCGAAGGGCCAGCAGACTGGATCACTTGAGCAGAACCTAAAAATAGTCCAGTACCCACCGCACCGCCCATGGCGATCAGATGGATATGGCGATTTTTAAGCCCACGTTTTAATTGGGGAGAGGAAGTACTCAAAATAAGATGCGCTGAACAAAAAAGAAGTGATTGTAATGGATTGTGAGGGGGGCGACTAGTTTGAAAGCGAGAATATAGGCCTAATTTTCTCATAACTTTTTTACTAAAAGATTTAAAGAAGGCAATATTTTGTTGAAAATAATGCCTTGGCTAAAACCATCGATTTCTTCAGGGACGGCTGTTTATAAAGGTGCTTCTAATGATGATATTTATAGAGCTTTTAAAGAAATAGCTGGAATTAGAACATTACCGAGTATAGGTAGTCCGAGGTATCAAACGATTAAAGGAAAACATCTTTATGTGCTTAACCAGGTTATATTATTCGTGTACCAGAGCAAGATGGAAGTACGGTGGTTAAGGAATTTCTCTTTATCCCAATATGTTTCAAAAGCGAGATTTACAATTGAAATTCAAAAATCAAATGGACAAAAAGTAATGGAGATCCGTTATGAAAATTAAGCCTTGGATTGAGGATAATGACCCCCTAATAGAAAACTATGGTTTGTTAAATGAACATGAGTTAAGTTATTTTTTAAATTTGGTTGTTGAATGGAATGATGGAGCCTCTATATTAAAAACAGATATTAATGAAGTTAAGAATGGTATCCAATTATTAGATTTTTTTGATTATTCTAATAAAATTTGTTATCTCTCTTTATTCGAAAAAATATGCTTATTTATGAGTGGAGAAGATGAATATCTGTATTGGATTCCTTTAAGTGATACAGAAGATACAGATTTCAAAAAATTTGAACCATTAATGATTGCTAAAACATTATTAAAAAAAGATAGCCTAGCATCTGTAAATAGATCATTTATGCAGATGTTAAATGGTGGTTATATGTTGTTCGATAGTAAGTGTAGATTCGTGGGAGTAGTGATTGATGGATATTATATGCTGGCCTTCATGAAAGAGGAATTTATGAGAGAAGAAATGAGTGAGTATATAGCGAATTGGAGAAAAGTCGATGATATCTTAGACCCATTATTAAGTAAGGATTTGAAACAGAGATTAGATAATATTTTTAGTTAAAAATATATGATATATTTTATTGTAATTATAAGTACTAAAGTTTAAAAGGAAGCGTAAGAGGTGAAAGTGCACTTGTTATACAAGCAAGTGACAGTCTGAATGTGAAGGATTATGCTAATAGGAATTTTAGTAAAGCTTCGGCTAATGATAACTAAATTATCGATCAGATTCTCAGTCGCAATTTAGTCTAAGTAAATATTTAAAATAATGCTGGGAAAGTCCCCAGCATTTCTTATAAGCTGAATTGATATGAAATAAAGTCCATCATCCAAATTTCAGCAAAGCTTAGCAAATAATAATATTTCATGTGAAATTTCAATCAGCATAGACTCATCCAAAGATAAATAACAACAACGTATTTATCAAAAGAATCAATTTTTTATTCGGATGTTTTCTTTGGATTGGCATTATATACACAGTGTGCTGCCGCAGTTTTATGCGGCCACGCTTATGACCTTAAAAATCTCCAGTATTGGTATCGTACTCTCTATTCTGCTTGGACTCATCTGTAGTGTGATCAGTACCTACCAAGTTCGGATACTCAATAAAATCGTCAAAATCTACATTGAGGTTTCCCGCAATACACCGTTGCTTATTCAGCTGTTTTTTCTGTACTACGGTTTACCCAAGATTGGCATCAAACTGGATGGTTTTACATGTGGTGTGATTGGTCTGACTTTTCTTGGGGGCAGTTATATGGCAGAAGCTTTCCGTGCAGGTTTGCAGTCCGTTGCCCAAGGGCAGATTGATTCGGCCCGAAGTGTGGGACTCAACGCCGTGCAAGTCTTTCAATATGTAGTGTTTCCTCAAGCCTTGTCGTTGTCCATTCCAGCCATTGGAGCGAACTGCTTATTTCTGATTAAAGAAAGCTCGATCTTGAGTGCCATTGCAGTGGTGGAATTGTTGTTTGTGACCAAAGACCTGATTGGTATGGATTACAAAACCACGGAAGCGCTATTCCTATTAATCTTGGCCTATCTGATTATCTTGTTACCCGTTTCAGCACTCACCAGTTATTTGGAATATCGCAGTCGGAAGGTGAGCCATGGGACTTGAGTATTTATTTCAACCGAGCCATGTCGAACGTTTGCTGTATGGTCTGTTACAAACCATTGAGATCGCCTTTCTTTCGGTGTTTCTATCTGCCATTTTCGGGACGGTTTTTGGGGTGATCATGACCTCAAAAAATATGTTGATTAAAATCCTGTGCCGTTTCTATCTGGAAACCATTCGGATTGTGCCGATTCTCGTACTTTTATTCGTTTTCTATTTTGGTTTTGCAACTTGGTTTAACTGGCAGTTGTCATCGTTTTGGGTCTGTATTTTTGTATTTACCTTATGGGGAACTGCGGAAATGGGTGATTTAGTTCGGGCCTCGATTACTTCGATCGATCAGCATCAACGGGATTCTGCTTATGCCGTAGGTTTAAATCATGTGCAGGCATTGATTTACGTGATTTTCCCGCAAAGTTTAAAACGGGTGACACCTGGGGCATTGAATCTGTTTACCCGCATGATCAAAACCAGTTCTCTGGCGGTACTGATCGGGATGGTAGAAGTTCTGAAAGTCGGGCAGCAGATTATTGAAAATTCATTATTAACAGTCCCAAGTGCATCCCTGTGGATTTACGGTTTCATCTTTATTCTTTATTTCCTGATTTGTTATCCATTATCGCTTTTAGCAGCGCATTTAGAAAAAGTGTGGGAGAACGCATGACTTTGTTATCGATACAACATGTGCAGAAATTTTATAAACAAAGTCATATTTTGCATGGCATTGATCTGGAGGTACAACAGGGCGAAGTAGTGGTGATTTTGGGGCCATCGGGTTGTGGGAAAAGTACTTTGTTGCGCTGTATTAATGGGCTGGAACCGATTCAGGAAGGAGAGATTCATCTCAAAGGTATTGGAAGATTAGGACAAGATTTGCCGTGGGATAGCGTACGTCAACAGATCGGCATGGTGTTCCAGAACTATGAATTATTCAAGCATATGAATGTGATTGATAACATTTTGCTTGGGCCCTTAAAAGCACAGAAACGCCAACGTGCAGAAGTGGAACAACTGGCAGATCAGCTATTGCAGAGAGTAGGTTTGCTTGATCGTAAATATGATTATCCATCTAATTTGTCGGGCGGTCAGAAACAACGGATTGCAATTGTTCGTGCCTTAGTGATGAAACCGAAAGTGATATTACTGGATGAAATTACCGCAGCGCTTGATCCTGAAATGGTAAGGGAAGTGTTGGATGTGGTGCTGAAACTGGCACAGGAAGGCATGACCATGCTGATCGTGACGCATGAAATGGGTTTTGCACGTAAAGTGGCAGACCGCATTATTTTTATGGATAAGGGCAGGATTATCGAGCAAAGCGAGCCGGAGGCATTTTTTCAGCATCCGCAAACGGAAAGAGCCAAAACCTTTTTAAATATTTTGAATTATTAAAATGAAAATGAGGACTTTATGAGATTGAATTTAGCAGTTAGGCAACATCACAATTCTTCAAAAATAAAAATGTTTGGTCTGGGAATGGTCTGTGTATTGATGGCAGGTGTGTTGACGGGCTGTAATCAACCAACACCCTCTGAAGCCAAAGCTACAGCACAAGATACGTCACTGGAACAGATTCGGAAAAATGGTGTATTGCGGGTTGGCGTATTTGCGGACAATCCTCCTTTTGGTTATGTCGATAGTGCGGGCAAAAATCAGGGCTTTGATGTAGCGCTGGCTAAGCGTGTCACTCAAGATTTACTGGGTGATGAAAATAAAATCCAGTTTGTGATTGCGGAAGCTGCCAATCGGGTTGAGTTTCTAAAGTCAGGAAAAGTTGATGTGGTTTTTGCCAGCTTTTCGGTGACGCCAGAACGGCAACAGGTGGTTGATTTTTCCGAGCCTTATTTAAAAGCATCCTTAGGGATTGTCTCACCAAAAGCCAAAGCCATTACCGATGTTAAAAGTCTTGAAGGCAAGACTTTAATTGTGAATAAGGGCTCAAGCTCGGAGATTTATTTTAGTAAAAACTATCCCAAAATTAATTTATTGAAATTTGGACAAAATACCGATGCCTTCAATGCATTGATCGATGGTCGGGGGGATGCCATTTCCCAAGACAGTACTTATGCACTGGCATGGGCAGCCAAGAATCCGAATTATGTGGCGGGTATTCCACAAATTGGTAATCAAGATTTTATCGCAGCAGGCGTGAAGAAGGGCAATACCCAATTATTGCACTGGCTCAATGATGAAATTAAACAGCTCAGAACGACAGGTGAAGTTCAAAAGATTTATGACCAAACCTTGAAGCCGATTTATGGGGAAAAAGTGAATCCGAATATCTTTCTGGATGTCGATATTCCTAAGCAATAACACAATTTAAAACGTTAAAAAATAGGTGAACTTATGCAAACAATAACATTTTCAAATATTCAAAAATTACTGCTGGCTTCTGTACTGAGTTTAGGGCTGACGGCTTGTAATAAGAATCCACAATCCACTGAAAAGAACACGGACTCTGCCACACAGCTCTCCAGTATTGAACAGATCAAGAAAAACGGTGTAGTTCGTATTGGTGTATTTAGCGACAAGCCGCCGTTTGGTTATCTGGATGCTCAAGGTAAAAATCAGGGCTTTGATGTTGAAATTGCCAAACACGTTGCCAAAGATTTATTGGGTGATGAAAACAAGGTGCAGTTTGTACTGACGGAAGCAGCCAACCGTGTCGAATATCTGAAAGCCAACAAAGTCGATATTATTTTTGCCAATTTCACTGTGACACCTGAACGTGAACAGGTGGTGGATTTTGCCAAACCCTATTTAAAAGTCGCTTTGGGGGTGGTGTCTCCTAAAAATAAACCGATTACCGATATTGCCCAGTTAAAGGATCAGACTTTATTGGTAAATAAGGGCACCACAGCAGATTCTTTCTTTAGCAAGCAGCATCCTGAAATTAAGTTGCAAAAGTATGAGCAAAATACGGAAACCTTTGATGCTTTAAAAGATGGTCGTGGCGTGGCATTAGCACATGACAATCTATTGGTACTGGCGTGGGCAAAGGAAAACCCGAATTACACCGTCGGCATTACCAATTTAGGTGAGCAAGATTTAATTGCACCTGCAGTGCAAAAGGGTAATAAAGAATTGCTGGATTGGTTAAATCAGGATTTAGACAAATTGGCTAAAGAGGGCGTCATTCATCAAGCTTATGAAAAAACCTTAAAACCGGTTTATGGTGATGGTATTCCTGCTAAAGATTTGATTGTTGAATGATTTAAATTACCTTTAATATTATAAAAGTATATGTTTTAAGTGTTTGTATATTAAGCACCATTTTTCTGGTAAATAATTTAAAATGCCCTGGCTTTTTTGCTGGGGCTTTTCTTTAATATTTTATTCTTCAGTATGAAGGGATAATCATATTTTAAAAAGCTGTCCTATTTTTATCATTATAAATAATAGATTCGTACTCACTTTATAAGTACGTTGCGGAATAATATAGATGTTCAATCGATTGCCTGTACCTGAAAACCTTCCCTGCAGATTAACTGATGCCTTTTACCGCATTCATCAATATTTACCAAAAGGAAATGTAAAACAGCGAGTTAAGCTGGATGATGCACTCAATCAGATCAATACTGATGATCTTTATGCATTACAAGATTTTCCCCTGCACAATTTTTCTGCCTATGAAGGCTGGGCGATTGATTCGAATATCACTCAGCAGGTTAGTTCAAAAAATCTGGTGATAGAAAGAGATTTGTATTTCTGGACACAGCAGTTATATCACTCTATTAATCCTTATAAACTTGATCTGGACAGATATATAATCAAGATCCCTAAATTTACCAGACTTCCTGAAGGGGTAGATACTATTATTTTAGAACAGGATAAGCGCTTAGATTTCTCTGGTAAGAGCAGCGGTGTAAAAATAAAAAAAACTATTGCACCGATGCAAGGTGTTATTCGACAAGGCAGTGTGTTTAAACAAGGCGATTTAATCCTTGCAAAAAATCAGAAAATTACACCTGAACGGTTAGTTGCACTCAGACGTGCGGGTATTACAGAGTTTTCTATTTATCGACACCCTAAAATCCTGATTGTTAATATGTTTCCATTCGATCAAGCGGGGGAAATCAGTGAAGAATGCTTATATCTCAAAGATTTGTTAAAAACATGGGGGTATGGCGAGGTTGAGATTAAACCGCATAAACCGGCACGTTATGACAGGGCATTTAATTCCCATCAAGAAGCTGGACATCCCGCATTAGATGGAAGCTTGACTTCCGCTTGGGACGAATATCATCAGTTTTTTGATGAGCAAATTCCTGAGTTTGACATTATTTTATGCTGGTCACCTTTAAATCATTACGGTTCTGGATTAGGGCTTTCAAAGCTGGCTAACTTTTATCAAGGCAATGGTGATGGTCCCGTTACGACATGTTGTGTGCCAGCCAGTGAATTCCGGATTTTTCAGAGTAATGACCGAAGCCCTAGACTCACTCAGGTCATAAACCGTTATGATGAACGTGGGCAGTTAAGGGAAATGCGTACAGAGATCACTGAAGATCGAACTACGATTATCAGTCTACCTGGCAATATGCAAGATGTTGCATTGTTGATGCACGTATTTGTGAAATATATTTTAAATAAGCATGATCCTGATTTTTTTGAGAATCTGTATTTGCAAGGCAGGATCGACCAGCAGCTTGAGCCTGATCCAAAGTATAGAACATTATTATGGGGACGCTACCAGTTTGAAGCAGATGGTCAATATTCGCTACAGATCATTCCACAACAAGCTTTTCAGATTGATGGTTTTGCTGCTGCCAATTGCATTATCATTGTGCCATTTGCAGAGCCAACGATTCAGTCAGGTGAATCAGTGTATTTTATTAAAATAGATCAAGTCTGAACAACTTTAACGTTTTTCAACCCAGACAACAGTCGAGAGTGGCTGTTGTCTTATAGGGAATATAAAAATTACTTTTTAGTGTTTGGCAATAACGCAGTCATAAAACCTAACAAAGGTAAGAACGAGCAAAGTTTGTAAACCCAGACAATGCCATGTGTATCCGCTAAATGACCTAAACCTGCTGCACCAATTCCACCAACACCGAACATCAATCCAAACATTAAGCCCGCAACCATGCCAACCCGACCAGGTACAGCTTCCTGTGCATATACCACAAGCGCAGAGAAGGCAGAAGACATCACTAAACCAATAATAATGACCAGAATAGCGGTTCCTGTTAGGCCGACATAAGGCAGCATCAGGGCAAATGGCGCAATACCTAAAAAGGACACCCAAACCACGGCTTTACGTCCGATACGATCACCGACTGGGCCACCTGCAAAAGTACCCAGTGCTACAGCGCCTAAAAACATAAATAAGTAGAGCTGTGATGTCTGGATTGAAACGTTAAATCGTTCGATCAAATAGAAAGTAAAATAATTGGTAATGGCCGCGATATAGATAAATTTGGCGAACAGTAAAATACAGATGACGGCCATGGCCTGAATCACCTGTTTACGCGTCAAGGTCGAAATGGCACGTTGACTGGCGAGACGTTGTGCAGGTACTTGTTTGACCAGCCATTTGGTCACGCGTAATAAAACGAAAATAGCCAAAGCAGCAACTAGAACAAATAAGCCAATTGCACCTTGTCCGTTAGGAATAATGACCGCAGCAGCAACTAAGGGGCCCAGTGCTGAACCGGTATTTCCGCCAACCTGAAACATGGATTGAGCAGTACCAAAACGTCCACCTGATGCAGTACGGGCAATACGCGATGCTTCAGGATGAAAAGTGGATGAACCTATACCAATCAGTGCCGCTGCAAAAAGTAAGCTGTGATAACTCCCTGCAATCGCCATTAATCCAATGCCGATCAGTGTGGCGAACATGCCCGCAGGTAGTAAATACGGTTTTGGATGTTTGTCCGTATAAAGTCCAATCCACGGTTGTAATAATGACGCGGTAATTTGATACACCAACGCAATCCAGCCAATCTGGGCGAAGCTTAGAGAAAACTCTGCCTTGAGCATGGGATAGCTTGCAGTGACGACTGCCTGAATAGAGTCATTTAATAGATGGGCAAAGGCGACTGCACCGACCACACGCAACACGAATTTTTGAGGTTGATCTTGAGGTGGAAATTGCTCTTGTGGAAAGGTGGTCTCAAGAGTCCCTGTATGATTTGCCATGCGTGCTCCGACAGGTTGTATCAGTTTAAATTGAGATAATGAAGAAGGTTTGTTTTTCAGCATTTTTATCCTAAACTGAACTGAAAGCGGCCCACAATCATATTTGGGACAGATAGTATCGATTTCAGGCCATATTGAGAGACGAAGCTAATGCGTAATATTCAGGTCAATGATTATCAGGATGTGGCTCGCAATGTCATGGCAACGGGCAATGATTACGAGGATGGGCAAATTCTCGCAAGTCATCGTCATGCCAGAGGGCAATGCTTGTATGCGATAACTGGGGTATTGACGGTAACCACTATTACAGGCAGTTGGGTGGTGCCACCGAAACGTGCGTTATGGATTCCAGCAGGGATTGATCATGAAGTGCATATGGGCGGTATTACCAAAACCCGTAGTGCCTATATTCTTCCAGAAATTGCGCGCAAAGCAGGTTTACCCATTTATTGTGCCGTAATTAATGTGTCATCGTTATTGCATGAATTACTCTCGACAGCGGTTGATCTGCCTGCCGAATATGAATTGGGTGGACGCGATGATTATTTAATGCAATTGATCATCGCCGAAATCGCTTTGATGCCTGAATTGCCATTGAATGCACCGTTACCACAAGAGCCACGCTTGGCCGCATTATGTTTGCAATTATTAAAAGCACCGACTTTAGATCATGATCTGGACCAGATTGCAGAACAGGTGGGAATGAGCCGTCGCAATTTCACCCGAATTTTTCGACTACAGACTGGCATGAGTTTTAGTCATTGGCGACAACAGGCCTGTCTACTGAATGCACTGACCAGAATGGAATTAGGACAGCCGATTACCCGTGTGGCGATGGAGCTTGGGTATAGCAGCAGTAGCGCCTTTACTGCGGCCTTTAAACGTTCTTTAGGTGTGGCTCCACGCTTTTATTTACAAGGAAAATGATTCGGTGAATGTGATAATGTGAGATGAAATCAATTCACTCATTTCACGACCATTTGTATGGTTTGAGAACATAAGATCAACGATAAATTTATGCTGTCATTATTAAAAGGTTTGGCCTTGTCCCGTCAAGGTCTGGAAAAAAATAATACATTCGGTGAAGGACTATCTGGAACACTGAACGCGATTGAGCATCTCGGTTATGTGCAAATAGATACTATTTCAGTGGTTGAGCGTGCGCATCATCATGTCCTATGGAATCGGGTGCCAGATTATCAGTTGAGTCATTTAAATCAGTTAGTTAAAGATCAACTTATTTTCGAGCATTGGGCACACGCAGCCTCTTATCTGCCGATGCGGGATTATCGTTATGCCATGCCCTTGATGAATGCGATACGAAAGGGTGAAAGTCGCTATTTTAAAAGTGATCCGCGTTTGATGAAGGAGATTCTGGCTCGGGTTAAAGCAGAAGGACAAATTCAACTGAGAAATATGCAGAAGGAGAAGCGGGAAGGCCCAGCAGGTTGGTGGAATGCTGGTCCAAGTCGTAAGGCGCTTGAGCAATTATTTATGCAAGGTGACTTGATGATCTGTGAGCGTAATGGGATGGAGAAAGTCTTTGATCTGACTGAACGCTGTTTGCCACAAGGGATTGATCTGAGTACACCGACGTTGCATGAATATGCGCATTATTTATTGAACATGAACATACGCGCACACGGTGTATTTACATGGAAGCAGTTATTGCATTTAAAAGGAAAAGCGTTACGTGAGGTGATGCGTACTGTATTGGATGAACATATCGATGCAGGTTTAGTAAAGGTTGTAAAACTGGAAAATGGACAAACGATTTATGCAGCCAGTGCGGTATTAGAACATGAACCCATTATTCAACCGCAACTCAAAATATTATCTCCTTTCGATAATCTGGTGATTCATCGAGAGCGCTTGAGTAGCTTATTTGACTTTGATTATCGTATTGAATGTTATGTGCCAGCTGCGAAAAGACAATATGGTTATTTTTGTTTACCCTTGTTATATGCAGATCGGTTTGTAGGCCGTATTGATTGTAAAGTGCATCGCCGTGAAAAGCGATTAGAGGTGATTCGTCTGCATTTAGAAGATCCGAATATGCTGGATCGAGAGGTTTTTATTCAAGTTTTAGAGATAGAATTACAACGTTTCGCTGTGTTTAATCAGTGTGCAAGTGTTGATTTAGGGAAGATTAGACATTTAATAAGCTAAGTTGTTAAATATTTGGTGATTTCATTTTAAACCTAGCCCTCGAGAGGGCTAGGTTTACCTAAAAAGCTGAATCGAAGAATGATAAACACTCTAACGTTATTGGGTAGGAGGAGTATTCTCCTGCATGAATACATTTAATATTTAAGCGTATTCAAGTCATCATGCATTTTCATGCCACCCCATGATGTTCTGGAATATTTTATTTAAGAATTTTGTGGGTCATATTGTTTTTCCTTGATAAATAGCGCTGGAATCACACCACAAATCAGGTAAGCAGCACCCATCACCACAAAACCTAAACCAATAGACCCGCCAGAAGCCAAGAAACCAATAGTTGCAGGGGCAAGTGCTGCGCCCAAACGGCCAACATTGTAAGCGCCACCAATGGCTGTACCGCGAATGGCTGTGGCAAAGCTTTCGGTCATATAGGTCGCGTTTACGCCATAAGGAATACCGTAAAGGAAACCGAAGGTCACCAGTAAATATAGAATGTTGCTTGGAGAGTTATAAAACACAATCAGTGGCAGGAAAATAGCAGTACCAATCGCGCCAAAAGCATAGGTAAAACGACGACCTAATTTATCCGCCATCATTCCAGCCAGAACTTTGCCGAGAATCATTGCGGTATAGGTGCCCACCATATAAGCGGTCATTTCCTTAAACTTCATACCCAGTTCACTTTCCAGATATGAAGGCATCCAGTTATTCACGCCGTAATAACCAAATTGTAGGAAACCTGCGGTTAATGCCCACAAGATAAACATATTACGATTGCGTTTATCTTGAAAAATCAGTTTAAAGGCAGAGGTTTTTTCGGTATTGGCTGTTGCATCGTATTGTTTTAATCGAGACTGTTGCCATGCTTCTGGTTCTGGAACAAACATATGCATCAATACAGCAATAATCACTGGGACAATTGCCACGTAAAACAGCATACGCCAACCATGATCTGGAATAATCCAGCCTGCTAGCAGGGTCGCCACAATATATCCGACGGTCCAACCTGCCTGTAAGGTTCCGAGTACAGTTGTGCGATAACGTGTTGGTACATATTCCGCCATGAGGGTATTACAGGCGATATAGAGTGAACCAAGGCCAAGTGAGGCAAAAAATCTTAGGATTCCGAATTGCAGAAAACTTTGGGTAAAACCTAAGCCACAAGTTAATAGCGAAAAGGTGAGAATAGAAATAACAACGATGCGGACACGTCCAAACTTGTCACATGCCCAACCACCAAAAATCCCGCCGATGGCCATACCAGCCAAAGTAAAACTACCGAGCATACCTGCCTGAACTGAGCTTAAGCCAAAATCTGCCTTAATACTGTTTAAGCTGTAAGACAGCAGCATAAGATCCGCACCATCGACCAACAAAGCCAGAAATGCAAAAATAAAAGCAATTTTCCAAGTATGGGGTTGTATTGGTGAACGAGATGTATCGTCGTGTGTAGCCATAATCCATTACCTACATTTGATTTAAAGCACCTTAAGTCGTTTAAAGTGCTTGGGAGTCATGAAGAAGCTGCTCGAATCATATTTCGGGCAATAATTATTTGTTGAACTTGGGTTGTACCTTCATATAAACGGAACAAGCGGACATCTCGATAAAAACGTTCAATCGCATATTCACTGATATAGCCTGCGCCGCCGTGAATCTGTACGCAGCGATCTGCAACTCGGCCACACATTTCAGTGGCAAACATTTTGGCGCAAGATGCTTCTGTACTGACGTTTTGTCCGATGTCACGTAATCGCGCAGCGTCAAGCACCATACATTTGGCCGCATAAATTTCAGCTTTAGAGTCAGCGAGCATGGCTTGAATCAGTTGAAATTCGGCAATCGGTTGACCAAATTGTTTACGCTCCATGGCGTAATTCAATGCATCATCCAGCATTCGTGTGGCTGCCCCGACACTAAGTGCCGCAATATGGAGTCGGCCTTTGTCTAGAACTTTCATGGCAGTTTTAAAACCAACACCTTCGATTCCACCAATTAATGCCGAAACTGGAATGCGACAGTTTTCAAAAATCACATCACAGGTATGGGCACCTTTTTGCCCCATCTTTTTATCGCGCTTACCAAGAAAAATCCCCGAAGTTTGACTATCGACAATAAATGCAGAAATGCCGCCAGCTCCTTTAATATCAGGATTGGTTCGCGCCATCACTGTAAAGACGCCAGCATGGGGGGCATTGGTAATAAAGCGCTTGGTACCATTTAAGACATAGAAATCGCCATCTTTCACTGCCGTGGTTTTTAAGGCTGCTGCATCTGAACCAGCGTCTGGTTCGGTTAAGCAAAAAGAGCTAATCACTTCACCACGTGCTAAACGAGGCAGGAAAAAAGATTTTTGTGCTTCTGTGCCATCAATAATTAGACCGCTAGAGCCAATCCCATTGTTGGTGCCGATCAGAGAGCGAAAGGCTGGGGAAGTACGGCCAAGCTCGAAAGCAATATAGACTTCTTCTTCCATCGTCAGCCCAAGACCATCGTACTGTTCTGGAATGGTTAATCCAAACAGGCCAAGCGATTTCATTTGCTCAATAATATCTTTCGGAATTTCATCTGTTTCAGCGACTTCATTCTCACGAGGAATTAAAACACCTTCAACAAACTGTCGAATCATATCGACCAGTTGGTTCAGTGTTTCTTGATCTCGAACCATAGTCTTATCCTTTGTACAAGCAGCTAAAAACAAAAATACGATGTTCGTAAAATCATCAATATTGATGCGATAGTAATCAAAGGAATCACATAAAACAATATATTTTGAAAACAAATTTCGCAATGCGATATTTTGTTTGTTGTTAGTAGTTTCTAATCTGTTGATTTAATTAATCTATATTTATTGAATAAAAATCATATTTTTTGATGGGAAATTAAGGTTTGATTTTTTAAAATCTTGTTTGTATATTAAAAATGTATATCGCTATGCGAAACTTATGTGAAGTAAGTTTTCCTATAGGAAATTAAGCACAGGTGAGTAGGATAAACATGGGCGCTTTAAATGGAATTCGTGTACTTGATTTGAGTCGGGTACTGGCTGGACCGTGGTGTGGGCAGATACTTGCTGATTTGGGCGCAGAAGTGATTAAAGTGGAACGACCAAAGGTCGGAGATGATACCCGATCTTGGGGGCCACCGTGGATGAAGGATGATACTGGGTCTGACACGCGAGAAGCAGCTTACTATCAGTCGACAAATCGTAATAAGCTCTCGGTTGCAATTGATATTGCCACTCCTGAAGGACAGGAACTGATCAAAGCTTTAATTCAGGATACGGATGTTGTCATTGAAAATTATAAGGCTGGTTCGCTGAAAAAATATGGGCTGGATTATGCTGCATTGTCAGCAATCAATCCGGGTCTGGTCTATTGTTCAATTACGGGTTTTGGACAAGACGGTCCACGTGCAGAAGAGCCTGGCTATGATTTTATTATTCAGGGAATGGGTGGGCTGATGTCCATCACAGGTGAAAAGGATGATTTAGCTGGAGGTGGCCCACAAAAAGTAGGTGTGGCATTTTCTGATCTGGCGACAGGACTTTATTCGACCATTGCTATTCAGGCGGCTTTACTGAACCGCCATGCGACAGGTTTAGGCCAGTATATTGATATGGCGCTGCTGGATGTGCAAATTGCCACTATGGCCAATCAGGGAATGAACTATCTGTCCTCTGGGAAAGTCCCTGTGCGCTATGGTAATGCACACGCCAATATTGTGCCATATCAGGTGTTTAAAGCTGCTGATCGTGATTTTATTATTGCGTGTGGCAATGACACTCAGTTTATTCAACTCTGTCGAAGTATTGGTTTACCCGATTTACCAAATGATGCGCGTTTTACCCGAAATGCGGACCGAATCAAGCATCGTGATGAAATTATTGGGATTTTATCAGCGCATTTTTTAACAAAGACTGCGGATGAGTGGGTTGCAGCAATTTATGCGGCCAAAGTTCCAGTTGGGGTGATCAATAATCTGGAGCAGGCTTTTCAAGAGCCGCAAGTGATTGCAAGAAAAATGCTGGTTGATATGCCGCATCCGCAACGTGAAAAGCTCACCGTGATTGGATCGCCGATCAAACTTTCAAGAACGCCAGTTGAGTATAGGACTGCGCCGCCTTTATTGGGTGAGCATACTGATACGATTTTAACCCGGGTTCTTTCTCAGGAAAAACTGAATGAATTAAAGCTGAAAGGAATCATTGAATAACGAATATATCAAAGTCAAAATGCTCTGTATTTTGGCTTTGTTTTTTCGATTGTAATTAACGTTGTTGTTTAGATAGTCACGGATGAGCTTTAACTATTTATTATAGAAAAAATAGATTATAATTTTCGCAGTGCGAAACAAATATTTAGATTGGTAAAATCATGAATGATGCCGTAGATGCAGAACAAACAGAAAAATTATTAGCGCCTTTAAGGCATGAGTTGTTACATCCAATTGAAGACATGCAAGATGAAAATGACCGCCAATTTATTACGGCTTTAGCTCGTGGTTTAGAGCTGCTACGCTGCTTCACTCCAAAACATCAGCATTTGGGCAATCAGGAATTGGCACAAATGACAGGTTTGCCGAAGCCAACGATTACCCGTCTCACACATACTTTGTCTCGTTTGGGATATATCAAGCAAGTCCCGAATTCGAGCAAATTCCAGCTCTCTGTGGGTGTCTTGGCTTTTGGTTATTCCATGCTGTCCAATGTATCGATTCGTTCTATTGCGCATCCTTATATGAAGAATTTGGCTGACTATGCAGGTGCTGCGGTTGCAATGGCAACACGTGATCGTCTGAATATGATTTATCTGGATGTGGTACAGGGCAAAGGCAATATGACCATGCGCCGTCAGGTCGGTACTTATTTACCCATTCATTTGAGTTCGATGGGGCGTGCTTGCCTAGCTGCCATGCCTGAAGATGAACGAGAATTTTTACTTGATGCGATTCGCAGCAAGCATAAAGAAGACTGGATCAAGATTAACCGTGATCTGGATAAAGCCTTTAAAGACTATCAGGATTTTGGCTATTGTTTTTCAGTGGGTGAGTGGCATAAAGATGTCAACTCGGTTGCTGTTCCATTAATTCATGAACAGCATGGTTTACTGGTATTTAACTGTGGCGGTCCAAGTTTTATTATGAACCGTGAGAAGCTTGAAGAAGATATCGCACCACGTCTTTTACATATGGTGAATAATATTCGTACCGAAATTAGTTAAGCGCGTTCTTCATTTTAAAAAAGCCAGCATCATATTTATGCTGGTTTTTTTGCATCACATAAACAATAATAAAGACATAGCACGGCAAAAATTAAGCCTAAAATACAGACACCTATCCATCCGAAGTGTTTCCAAGCATAGCTTCCCGCTGTTGTGCCTAATGCGCCGCCAGCAAAGTAACCTGTCATATAAATCGCGTTAAATCGTGAGCGTAATTCTTGATTAAGTTTAAATACAATACTTTGATTCGTAACATGAACAGCAGAAAGCGAAGCGTAGAGAATGAGTAAAGCAATAATATAAAAGGCGAAATGATAGGGTAACAGTGAAAAAAGTATCCAACTTAAAATTAGCCCAATGCCGCAATAAATCGAAATTTTATGAATATAGCCTTGATCAATAAATTTGCCTGAGAAATTAGCAATGAAAGTCCCTAACACGCCAACAAAACCAAAAAGACCAATGGTAAAGTCACTAAAAAAATAGGGCGCTGGAGCCAGTAGCAACGACATTGTGGTAAAGGTTAAACTCACACAAGCAAATGTAAAACCACCAATATAAGTTCTGGTTCTTAAACGCCGATTTTGAATAAAAATCTGTGGTAAAGAGCGAATAGTTTTCACATAGTTTTCAGATTTGGTTGGTGGAAATAACCCGATATTACGATGCAAAATAAAGGCAATAACAAGTAATAGAAAACCACTGACCAAATAAATAATATTCCAAGCGAAAAGCGTAGACATCAGCCCTGAAAGGGAACGGGCGAGTAAAACACCCATCATCAATCCGCTCAGTAAAAAACCAACAACACGACCACTTTGTTGAATCGGAACCAGACTTGCTGCAAGCGGTAACAACAACTGGGCT